>Ga0306910_1000008_pt1 | contig 255513 bp, 251 predicted proteins | sample AntRauMFilla2698_FD_190438 | JGI IMG/M metagenome (GOLD analysis project Ga0306910, IMG submission 190438) | Saline lake microbial communities from Rauer Islands, Antarctica - Metagenome Filla 2 #698 (v2) (version 2) | ecosystem: Environmental > Aquatic > Non-marine Saline and Alkaline >... | reverse complement strand
CTTCTTGCTGATATGCGCTGATGCAACCGTTACTGACATTCGTCGCAGGTGCTGTTGGTTTTGCAATTTCTTTTTGGATTGTTCGCAGCGTGCTGCGCTCTATTTTTCCTGCGGTCGTCCAGAATTCGCTTGGTGTTTTTCTGATCACAGCTGGTATCTGGCTTATTTTCCTTCGTTTGGTCGCAATTGCAGTCCCTGTGTTAGTCTTGGGTGCTGTTCTGCTGCTGTCCAGAAAAGCGGCAAAAGCGAAGAGATCGACGACGCAGAAATCCCAAGTGCGTTCCGCACATCTGGAAATGACCCTCGACCATGAAACCGGGAGTATCGATGGGGAAATCCTAACTGGAACCTTCCAAGGTCAAGCCCTGTCGGACCTCGCGCTGCAGGAACTGCTCCGGTTTCACGCCGAAGTTCAGACTGATGAGGAGACTGTGAAGCTTTTCGAGACCTTCCTTGACAGCGCCCATCCAGATTGGCGCGATCAAATGGAACGGAATTCGGCTCGCGGCGAGACTGCATCGCCACATTCGAGAAAGCTGAGCCGGAATGAAGCGTACCGGTTGTTAGGACTTGAGGCAGGGTCCAGCGAAGCGGATATCCGAGAGGCATATCGTAGGCTTATCAAGCGGGTTCATCCTGATAGCGGCGGTTCAGCTGCCTTGACGGCCCAGATTACCGAGGCGAGAAACAGGCTTCTTGGCGACCAGAAGTCACTCGACTGAACGGTCGATCACTAGGCGTCATACCAACAACCGCAGACGGCCGATACCATCAGTTGAACGAGCCCGCTGCAACGAGTGGAATGTCCGCAAGTTGCCTCTTGAACCTTTGTTCGAGCACCTGAGGCATACTGGCAACCTTTTGTTTGCTGGCGAATACCGGGCGGGGGTCAATTGGGGTTCCATCCGCCCGTGGTGTCAGCGATAGACGATCCCGCCGTCGGTGATGATCGCCTGCCCTGTTATGTAATCGGAATCCGGTCCAGCGAGGTATGAAACCAGCGCGGCCACATCGTCCGGGGTCTGTGCACGCCCCAGAGCTATTCCGCCCACGTATTTGTCGTAGGTTTCGCCGATGGGCGCACCGGTCAATTCGGAAAACCGCTTGTCGATCTCAACCCACATGTCTGTCCCGACGATACCGGGACAATAGGCATTCACGGTGATGCCGTCGCTGGCATATTCCTTGGCAGCGGCCTGTGTCAGCGCGCGCACGGCGAACTTCGTCGCCGAATAGACGCCCAGCATCTCAAATCCATCGTGTCCGGCTATCGAAGAGGCGTTGATGATTTTACCCTTATGGCCCAAGGATTTGAATTTCGCAGCGGCAGCCTGAATCCCCCAGAGAACCCCTTGGATATTGATTTTCAGGATCAGATCGACATCCTCCGGTTTAACATCTGCGATCGGATCGACCTGCGCGATACCGGCATTGTTGACCATGATGTCGAACCCACCGAGCGTCTTTTCGGCATGCTCTACCGCAGCATGAACCTCCGCACGGTTGCTAACGTCGGCCTTGAATGTTGTCGCCTTTCGGCCAAGCTTTTCAACCTCTGCGGCGACTTCCGTCATCTTGTCGGTATTGATGTCGACAATCGCGATATCGGCGCCATCCTTTGCCAAGCGCATGGCAATGCCACGTCCGATCCCTTGCGCCGCACCGGTCACAAGCGCTACTTTTCCATTGAGTGTCATTGGGAAATTCCTTTTGCTTTTGCGAACCACGGCGAATGTGCAGCGGTCACCTAACACTATTTGATCGTATAAGAGACTCATTGGGGCTAACTCGGATCAGGACCCGTCCGTGAAACTTGCTCTAAGCGAAGCCCCAGTACGAAAGTTGTTTCCTTGACCAACCCGCAGATCCTGATCTTCGCCATTCTCGTTGCCATGATGGCGCTGTTCCTATGGGGACGGTTTCGCCATGACGTGGTTGCGCTGGCGGCTCTATTGGCCTGCGTCATCTTAGGACTCGTTCCGTCAGGCATGGCCTTCGCAGGCTTCGGCCACCCGGCCGTGATTACGGTAGCCTGTGTGCTGGTGCTCAGTCAGGGGTTGCGCACCACCGGTGCCGTGGATTGGCTGGCGCGCAGTATTCTGCCGCGCGATGCCGGGCGGATCACGACCCTGCTGGCGCTGATCGGGCTGGGGGCTGCGCTTTCGGGTTTCATGAATAATGTGGGCGCGATGGCGCTTTTGATGCCAATCGCTGTGCAATTGTCCGACCGGCTGGATCTGATGCCAGGACAGATCCTGATGCCGCTCGCCTTCGGCACTATTCTGGGTGGCATGACTACGCTGGTGGGCACGCCGCCCAACCTGATCGTTTCGGGCTTCCGGGAAGAAGCGGGGCTGGGGCAATTCGCCATGTTCGACTTTGCCCCTGTCGGCATCGCTGTTGCAACCTTGGGCGTTCTCTTTGTCGCACTCATTGGTTGGCGCTTGGTGCCTGCCCGCAAATCTGCCGCTGGCGCCAGTTTTGACACGGGCACCTATCTGACCGAGGTGCGCGTTCCTGTGAAGGGTAAGGCTGTAGGCATGACGATGCGCGGCTTCGAGGACGAGATCAAGGACAGCGGCGCACAGATTGTCGGTCTGGTGCGAAACGAGGTCCGCATAACCGCGCCGCATGGTGCGCGCCAGATCCACGCGGGTGATGTTCTGGTGCTGCAAGCCGATGTAGATGCACTCGCCGAGGCGCTGTCAGTATTCGGCATCGAGCTTGAAGCGCAGAAAACTGACTCGGATAGTAAAGACGACAAGGCAGAGGACGCGTCTGAAAAGACATCGAAAGCGGCCAAGGCGGAAACCGCAATCAAAGAAGCTGACAAGATCGAGGACGCCGATGAAAGTGATGAGCGTGAAGAGGATATCATCCTACGAGAACTTGCCATTCTGCCAGGTGCTACCATCGTCGGGCGTTCTGCGATCGATCTGCGGTTACGCACGCGCTACGGGCTTAATCTGCTCGCCGTGTCGCGCGAAGGACGCCAGCCACAGGCGCGGCTTCGCAAGCTGAAGCTGAAATCCGGTGATCTGCTGTTGATGCAGGGTCCGGCCGAGATGATGGCCGAATTCATCAACGATACGGGCTGCGTGCCGCTGGGAGAGCGCGAGCTGCGCATCCCCGACAAACGGATGGCGATCATTGCGGGCGCCATCATGCTGGGGGCGATCGCCATTGTCACGCTGGGCCTGCTGCCTGCCCCTGTGGGCTTTGCTCTTGGGGTTTTGGCCTCGATGCTGTTGCGCACGGTCCCGCTGCGGAAAATCTATACGACGATTGATTGGCCGATAATCGTGCTATTGGCGGCACTGATCCCGGTTGCAGGCGCGATGCAGGCGACCGGGGCCGCTGATCTTCTGGCGCAGTTTCTGGTCGACACCATCGCGCAGGGTAACCCTGTCGCCGCTTTGGCAGTAGTGTTGATCACCACAATGTTCCTGTCGGACGTGATGAACAACGCCGCCACCGCCGCCATCCTCTGCCCCATTGCCCTCGGCATTGCCGCCACCCTTGGCGTCAATCCGGACAGTTTCCTGATGGCGGTCGCGATTGGCGCGTCCTGCGCGTTTCTCACCCCGATCGGCCACCAGAACAACACGCTGATCCTTGGCCCCGGTGGCTTCCGGTTCGGTGATTACTGGCGGTTGGGGATTCTGGTCGAGGTCCTCGTGGTTATCATCAGTCTGCCGCTGTTGTTGATCGTTTGGCCATTGTAAGTCCGCATGGACAGGCCTCACACGGGAGGGGATGGGTCTACCACGAAACCGTCTTTTGTGGATGCCTCTCGGTTTGCAAGGATTTTCTGATCGTCTGAATATGTGATCGAGTACATACTTTTGTCAGGCCTGTTCGTATGGCTCACATGGCGCCGCGGACGGGGATGTTGATGCGCGGACCGGGGTGTTTTCCAATGCATGGGGACCTTAGCTTCGCGTTGAATCCCTCTTCTCGGCGGGAAGGAGGTTTTCACCGGCGTCGGTCAGGTCGGCGGCGTCGGCCTGACGCTCCAATTCTTTTCTTTCGGAAAGGAGATCACCCTCACCGGTTGTTGCCACCGCGCCATCCCCGCTTGCGGGACCAGAAGGTTGCGGCTTAACCTCTGCGTCGCGCTCTTCGGTCGAGACTTGTCGGACAGGCACACCGTCCGGGAAGATGATCTCGCGAGCCTCGTCGGGCATCGAGATACCAGCGTTCTGAAGTGCCCGCTTAACCTGCCGCATAAGTGCCGATCGGACCTTGAATATCGAATACGATCTTCCGTCGAACCAGAACTGCACCCGAATGCTGACCGTCGAAGACCCGAGTTCATCGACCAGAGCGCCCGGCTCGGGGTCGTCGAGCACCGCAGGATGCGCGCGGAGCGCTTGCATAATAACATTCTGTGCCTCCAAGACAGAATCCTCGTATCCAATGCCGACTGTGAACTCCGACCTCCGGTTTGGATTGGTGGAGAAGTTTTTTATGATGCTCTTGAAAACAAGTGCATTCGGGATCTGCACATGGTTTCCATCCAGCGTAAGCAGGACAGTAGTGCGCATGTTGAGGTTCTGCACGATGCCCTGATGCTCGCCAACCTGTATCCAGTCGCCTGCCCGAAAGGGGTTTCGAATGCTGAGAAGGATGCTGGCGAGTGAGTTTTCAGCAATCTCTCGAAAGGCGAGGCCCAATACGATACCGATGAGCCCAGTGCCGCCCAAGACCGTTAAAGCGAGCCGCGTGAGGCCTGCAACCTGAAGCACAAGGTAAATGCCGATCAAGATCACGGGTATCGACAGTGAACGCGCCACGAGTTGAAGGAGCAGCGGTGACTCGATACGTCGTCGTAGCGAATGACGCGCAATGGCAGCCACGCCGCGCGACAATATCCATGCGAACAAAAGAATGAGCAATGACACGACTGAAAGCGGTGCAAACCATTGAACTCGGTTCGCTAGCCTCTCGATCTCGCGCCAAGTTGGAGTCAGGTCCCAGCTGATCTGTGGATTCACCTCAATTCGATTGACGACCGCGACAACGCCCTCAGTTCTAAGGGCCAACTGGCGTGCCCAATCCTTCCGCTCTTCGGTTTCGGTCTGACCGTCTAGAAAGACGATGCCCTCGCGCACCGAGACGGTCACGGAACTAAACCATTCGCTGGCGACGAGAATCCGACTTAGACGATCTGCAATCTCAGAGTCGCGCACATCAGGCGCGACAGCGACCTCTCTTTGTGGATCACTGGCGGCTGAATCCAGACTGTTCGGCGACGTCTGCGTTTGGCCAGACCCGCCTGCAAACACGAGTACAAGCGCAGACAGGATTGCCAGATGGCTGACAACTCTCAGAAAAAAGCCGCAGCGCAGCAGAAAACGTGGCTTCATCAGTTTTCTCCGGCGTTGGTGGGTGATCATGGTTCCAATCTTAGCATTCATCACACGTCCAGCATAGCGGCAGCATACAGGCACGAGCTATGGACGAATTCAGGGTAAGCGTCCGGTCTGACCGCCCGGCCGACGGTGTGCCTGGGAGATAGTGTCCATCGGTGGATGCAGCATCCATTTTCGCAGACGCCAATCTTGCTGACACGACAGGGCCGGCGTCAGTCCAGGGCATCATGGCCCGTCGGCTTGCAGTCCGACAGGTCCGAGCCTCCGACGGCCGCCACACCCTTCGCAAGGTCGCGCAGGGCACTGCGCAGGCCCTCCTCCAGCACCGGATGGTAGATTGGCATGGCCAGCAGGTCCGCCACGGTCATCTGCCGTTCGACCGCTAGAGCCAGCAGGTGCGCCAAGTGTTCGGCGGCTGGCACGCACATCTCGGCGGCGAGGAGCCGCCCGGTCTCGCGCTCGGCGTAAACGCGCAGCAAGCCCGCGGCGGTCTGGGCCATGCGGGCGCGCGGCTGATCCGAGAAATCCGCCTTCCCCGTGACGGTGGTGTCTTCACCCAGATCTGACAGAGGAGGCCCAACCCGCGCAACCTGAGGCGATGAAAACACGATCGACAGGGCCGTACGACGGCACAATCCAAGATCCGAAGCATCCGGTGCAGCCATGCGCCCGGCGATATGCCCCTCGTCGGCGGCCTCGTGCAGCAGCGGGCGATAGGCGTTCGCGTCGCCGGCAAGAAACACCTGCATATCGCCGATACGCAGCGTGGCGGGATCAATCCGAGGCATCCCCTTGTCGTCAAGCGGAACGCCCAACGTGTCCAGTCCCAGCCCATCGATGTTGGGGCGACGCCCGATCGCGACCAGCACGGCATCAGCCTCAAAGACCCCGCCCGCGCCGCTCACGCGGATCGTGCGGCCCGCGTCCTCGAGTTCCACGGACGCGCCCGCATGCAAGCCCATCTCGGCCTCGATCAAGGGACGGAAAGCCTCAAGCACCTGACGGTCGTCAATGCCGGCCAGCGTTTCGGCCGCATCGAACCCGGCCACATCCAGCCCCAACCGGGCCAGGGCCTGGGCCATCTCGACCCCGATGGCACCCATGCCGACAACCGCGATGCGGCGGGGCAGATCGTCCTGTTCGAACAGGCTATCCGTGGTGAGGATTCGGTCTCCGAAGTTCCGCCAGGGTCCGGGCACCACCGGGCGGCTGCCCGGCGCGAGGATGATCGCGCGCGCCTCGATCTCGTCGCCATTCACCTCCAACCGGCCAGGCCCCAGAACCCGCGCGCGGCCAGACACGGTGCGGTCGCCCAGCTTGTCTGGCACGCTTTCCGGCCCCTTGACGAACCCGTCACGCATCCTGCGCACTCGGGCGAGCACGGCCGGGATGTCGGCACGCAACCCCTCGGCACCCTGAATGCCGAATTCGGCGAAGGTCAGGCGGCGGTGAAACGCGTTCGCCGCCTCGATCAACGCCTTCGATGGCATGCAGCCCACGGCGGCGCAGGTGGTGCCCCAATGGCCGTCGTTCACCACAAGAAAATCGTCGGTATAGCGGCGCACCTCACGCAGGGCCGACAGCCCGGCGCTCCCCGCGCCCACGATGACGGTGTCGACCTTCATGGGCCTATTCGTCCGCGTCGGCGTCAGCCTTGGTTGCGTGCTCGGTGCCCGGCTCATGCTCGGGCGGGCTGTAGGTGGTGAACAGTTTCAGCATCCCCGACCCGGTGTTGCGGAAGTTGTGGAAGACGCCCGAGGGCACGATGCCGACATCACCATCGGCGATGTCCGTTTCCACATCACCTATCTTTGCGACGCCCTTTCCCGCAACGAAATAGAGCAGCTGGTCGTGCCCCTCATGTACCTCGCCGCCGATCTCGCCGCCCTCGGGGATGGCCATCAACACCAGTTGCGTCTTGTCACCGGTCCACACAACCTTGCGGAACTCGTCGTTTTCGCGGGCGAGGTCGACGATAGGTAGCGTCATATTTTGCGTATTGGGCATATTCTAAATCTCCATCAATGCTCGCAACAGGGTAAACGCCAAAGTTGTGAGCTGTCATTGATACATGTCAGTCCGGCAGGCGCGAACGTGGGCTAAACGTCAAACTCTCAGGTTGTTCCTGTCAAAATCAAAAGGAGATCACGAATGTCCGAACGCGAACAGTATATTGAGAAGGCCAAAGCGCGCATCCACCAGTGGAACGCCGACATCGACAAGATGAAGGCCAAGGTCGACGAGGCCGAGGCCGACGCCAAGATCAACTATCAAAAACAACTTAAAGAAATGCGGACGCAGCGCGACGAGGCCGAGGCAAAGCTGAAGGAATTGCGCGAAGCCAGCGACGACGCCTGGGACGACATGAAGTCGGGCTTCGACAAGGCGTGGGACAGCCTCTCCAGTTCCTTTACCAGCGCCATGTCCCGGTTCAAGGGATAACGTCACCGATGTCTTTGTCTTCCCCGAAGATCCTTCGCGGCGCCGCCTTCTTGGCGGTCGTCGCACTCACCACCCTGCCTGCAGTGGCGCAGAACACGGGGGAGATGACCTCTTCCCAAGAGATGCTTCATCACGGAACACGAGACTGAAACCCGACCAGCGACCTGCAGGCGCGACCGGGGTCTCGCGTATCCTGCAAGGACACGACGCGTAGCGGGTCAGTCAGTCAGCAGCTTCTTGCGATTGGTAAACTCGTGCGAGTCGATCGAAGTCGTACAATGTTCAAACAATAGATTTTCGCGTTACCCGGTCTGTGAATTGGTCCACTGATCCAAGTCAGTACCTGAAGCCCGAAAGGGCCTATGATCTCTTCCATGGCGATGTGCCAATAAATTGAGGAGAGATGCTATGAGACGCTCGACAAACTTCGCGCTTGCAGCCGTAGCCACCCTCGGCCTTGCTGCCGTTGCGGTGCCGGTCGTGGCGCAGCAAAACCACATGGAGCCAGGCCAGATGATGGGTGGCGGAATTGCTAAGATAGCTGACCATGACGGCATGATGGGACGTCATGGCGGGATGAGCATGATGGTGGGCGGAGGCCAGAACTACGCAATGGCCACGTTTGACACCGACAAGGACGGCACGCTCAGCCCTGAAGAAATGACAGTCGGCATACAGGCCGAAATCAAGACTTATGATGCTGACGGCAACGGCACCCTTTCGCTTGAGGAATTTGCGGTGATGCACGCGGCGCATACTCGACCAATGACCGTGCGCGCCTTCCAGATGCACGATCCTGACGGCGACGCGCAGGTGACGGAAGCCGAAATGGCTGCAATGGCCGCGATGATGGAAAGCCACAGCGGCCGGCAGCATGGCGACATGCAGGGCAGGCATCGGGGCATGATGGACAACGACTGATGCGCAGGAATCAAAGCCAATCGCGCCAAGCGCCGGTTGGCGGGTACAGTCCCATGACAGATTGTAGGAGAAACCGATGATGAATGGCTACGACATGGGGTATGGAATGGGCTTCGGCTGGGTCTGGACCCTTCTACTCATCGTGATCGCCGGCGTGGCGATCATGGCGCTGATGCAGTATCTGAAAAAATGAAAGTTAGGGGATATCCGATATGGAATACACGATAGACCGATTGTTCCGCGGAGCGGGACTTGACGAAATCGACGCCCGCACCCGAGCCGCCCTTGCGAACCACGGTTTTGGCGTCCTGACAGAAATCGACGTCAAGGCAACGATGAAAAAGAAACTCGATGTCGAGATGCCAGCTTACCGCATTCTCGGCGCCTGCAACCCGAAGATGGCGCATCAGGCGATCGGCATCGAGCCGCGGGTCGGCGCGATGCTGCCTTGCAACGTCATCCTGCGCGAGATCGAGGGTGGCGTTGAGGTCAGCGCCATCGACCCTGTGGCTTCGATGCAGGCGATAGAAAACGCTGAGCTGACGGTCGTCGCAGGCGAGGTTCGCGACCTTCTGGCAAAGGCCATCGAGGCGATCTGAGACGCGACTGCGCATCGCCATCCTAGCAGCGGTTGCAGTCTTCTGGCCCGCCGCATTCGGGGTCTGGTGGTTTGAGCTGTCGGTCTAGGCCGACACCCAAAGTCTGATGCAGCGCGAGACGTTCAAGGTGCTGATGGCGCGGACCGCTTGATGAAACAGAACCGGACCGGAGGTCGATTAATGGTTGAACTGCTCGAAATCACGGCGGACGAGACGAAACGGGTCGTCGAATTGACTGGCGGACCGGTTGGAATCGAACGCCACCTTAACGACATGCAACTCATTACCGGGTTTCTGCAACCGATGGTTCCGATAGACGGCGTTACACCGGTCGGGGAACTTGAGGTTCTGGACTGCCTGGGAGATGACGACCATGTCGTGGTAGACATGCGCGATCCCGATTGGCGGCTGAAGGGAACGATTCCGGGAAGCATATCGATTCCGTTCGGAGAGGTTGCCGACCGGCTCAACGCGCTGGGATGCGTTCGATCATCGTCCGGTTGGAATTGCGACGCCGCCAAGAAAGTCGTGGCGTTTTGCAATGGCCCGGCCTGCCCTCAGAGTTCGATCGCGATGCACGCAATGGTCGACAACGGCTTTCCGCCGGAAAAAATATACTACTACCGCGGTGGCATGCAGGACTGGCTGGTGCTGGGCCTGACGACACAAGCTTCGACTGCGTGACCGTACCCTGCGGTCCTGTGGGGATTATCGCTGACCTGTCAGCGCGAAGGTTCTGGCAGGGCCGATCACTGGAGGCGTAAAACTGCTACAAAACCAGAAAGGCTAGAAGCCCATGGATCATGATCATCATCACGCCGCGCCCGACATCCCAATAGGAGCCGAGACGGCAAAGGACCCAGTCTGCGGAATGAAGGTCGCGGTTAAGCCCGACGGACGACACGCGGAATTTCAGGGCGAGACCTTCCATTTCTGCTCGGAGAAATGTCAGATCACCTTCGAGGCCGATCCGTCATCATATGCCTCTGGCGACCCTGAGCGGCCAGACAAGGCTGCCCCGGACAACGCACAATACACCTGCCCGATGCACCCCGAGATCATCCGCGACGCACCAGGCGCCTGCCCGATCTGCGGTATGGCGCTGGAACCGATGAAGCCGACGGACGGGCCGAACCACGAGTTGATCGACTTCACCCGCCGAATGTGGATCTCGGTGGCGGCGGCTATCCCGCTGATCGTGCTGACGATGGGGCCGATGGTGGGCTTGCCGGTGCGCGACTGGTTTGGGCATCAGGCGGCGGGATACCTTGAGTTTGCGCTGGCGACGCCCGTCGTCCTTTGGGCCGCGTTGCCGTTCTTCAAACGGGGATGGGCGTCGGTCGTCAACGGAGCGTCGAACATGTGGACGCTGATCTCGCTTGGCGTGGGGGCGGCCTATATTTACTCGCTATTCGCAGTGTTCCTGCCGGACCTGTTCCCCGCCCAGTATCAAACCGGCGATGGCGTCGGCACCTATTTCGAGGCATCGGTGGTAATCGTGGCGCTGGTCTTTTTCGGCCAGGTGCTGGAACTGCGGGCGCGGGAACGCACAGGCGACGCCATCCGCGCGCTTCTTGACCTCGCGCCAAAGACCGCGCGGCGGATTGCGGCGGATGGCACCGAAAGCGACGTTCCTTTGGACTCCGTCGTGGAGGGCGACCGCCTGCGTGTGCGACCCGGCGATGCGGTCCCGGTCGATGGCGTGGTGATCGAGGGGCGGTCCTCCTTGGATGAAAGCATGTTGACGGGCGAGTCGATGCCAGTGGAAAAAGGTCCGGGCGATGCTGTAACGGGTGCCACAATCAACAAGAACGGCAGCCTTGTGATCGAAGCGAGCAAGGTCGGTGCCGATACCGTGCTGGCGCAGATTGTTGAAATGGTATCGAATGCAAAGCGGTCGCGTGCGCCCATTCAAGGTCTTGCCGACAGGGTCTCGGCAATCTTCGTGCCAACCGTGGTCGGGGTGTCGATCTCTGCCTTTACTCTATGGATGATATTCGGCCCCAAACCCGCACTGGTCTTTGCGATGGCGGCAGCCGTGTCGGTGTTGATCGTGGCCTGCCCTTGTGCGCTTGGGCTGGCCACGCCGATCTCGATCACCACGGCGGCGGGACGCGGCGCACAGGCGGGCGTGCTGATCAAGGATGCCGAGGCGCTGGAACGCATGGCGGGCGTCGATACACTGATCGTGGACAAGACCGGCACGCTGACCATGGGCAAGCCGAAGCTGACCGACATCGTGGTGCTGGAGGATGTGGCCGAGGCCGAGCTGCTGTCGCTGGCCGCGGCACTGGAACGCGGCTCGGAACACCCGCTAGCCGAAGCGATTGTGGAGGCTGCCGAAGCGGCGGACGCCGATCGGCAAGAGGCCACCGATTTCGAGGCAGTCACCGGCAAGGGTGTGCAGGGAACCATCGAAGGGCGCTCAGTCGCGCTTGGCAACACGGCGATGATGCAGGAGATGGGGTTGGACACGGGCGCGGCCGAGGAAAAGGCCGATGCTCTGCGCGCCGAGGGCAAGACGGCGATGTTCATCGCGGTCGATGGGGCCATCGTTGGTATCGTGGCCGTGGCCGACCCGATCAAGGACAGCACCGCGCAGGCGATCAAGGAACTGCATGCTCTGGGCCTGCGGGTCATCATGGCAACCGGCGACAATGAACGCACGGCGCAGGCTGTGGCAGGCGAGCTGGGCATCGACGAGGTGCGCGCGGGTGTCCTGCCGGAAGCCAAGAAGGTGCTGATCGACGAGTTGCGCAAGGACGGTCACAAGATCGCGATGGCTGGCGACGGGGTGAACGACGCCCCTGCCCTAGCCGCGGCAGACGTCGGCATCGCCATGGGCACCGGAGCCGACGTCGCGATGGAGAGCGCAGGCATCACCCTGCTCGGCGGCGATCTGATGGGCATCGTGCGGGCGCGGAAACTGGCCCGTGCCACCTTGCGCAACATCAAGCAGAACCTGTTCTTCGCCTTCGCCTATAACGCGCTCGGCGTGCCGATTGCTGCAGGTTTGTTGTACCCCATCACCGGCCTGTTGCTATCACCGATGATTGCGGCGGCGGCGATGAGTCTGTCCTCCGTCTCGGTCATCACCAACGCGCTAAGGTTGCGGCGGGTCGATCTCTAGCGACTATGACACCAGACGGCAGAACAGTCGATCAAGCTGGTTCCGCTTTCACCGCCGCCGGTTCGCGCGCGCTCAAAACCATGCGCCACAATGGCTTCAACGCTTCCAGCGCCAGCAGAACGCCGATCCCAGCCAAGGGCGGCACGCCCAGCCAGACGCCTTCCAGAACACCAAAGCGGAACAAATCCCGCGCCGGAGCCCAAAAGAGCGTCACAGCAAGCAGGGACGCGACGATCGGCAACACAACCGCCAGCGCCTTGTTGGGTCGCAAGAGCGCCGACAGGATCGAGTTGGAGTTGGACCGATCGATCAGGATCAGCGCCACGACGCCCAGAACCAGCGTGGCAAAGGCCAGTCCGCGCACCTGATCGGGGTCAAGGCCATAGCCCGGCGCAAACCACGCGGCAGAGCCCGCCACGGCCAGTACCATTGTGCCTTGAAACAGGCTCCAAACCACCGTGGGCCAGGAAAACAGCGGCTCATCCGCCGGGCGCGGCGGGCGCTGCATCACACCGTCCTCTTCCCGCTCGGCCTCGAAGACCAGTGCACAGACCGGGTCGATCACCATCTCCAGAAAGGCGATATGCACCGGGCCGAACAAGAGCGGCATGCCGAACAGCAGCGGCATCAGCGCAAGGCCCGCAATCGGCACATGGACCGCGAGGATAAAGCTCATCGCCTTGCGCAGATTGTCATAGATCCGGCGGCCCAGCCGTGCCGTGGCAACGATGGAGCCGAAATCATCGTCCAGCAGCACAATCGACGCCGCCTCGCGCGCAACATCTGTACCGCGTTCCCCCATCGCCACGCCGATATCCGCTGCTTTGAGGCTGGGCGCGTCGTTCACGCCGTCGCCGGTCATCGCGACCACAGCGCCTTCAGCCTTCAGGGAATTGACGATGCGCAACTTTTGTTCAGGTAGAATACGGGCAAAGATCGTCACGTTCGTTAACGCCTTGGCAAGAGCATCATCCGACATCGCAGCTAGATCATCGCCTGTCAGCACAACATCGCCGGGTAATCCCGCCTCAGCGGCAATCGCGCGCGCTGTAATCGGATGGTCGCCGGTAATCATGATGATTCGAATACCTGCCGCCTGACACTGAGCCACCGCTTCAGGCACCGAGGCGCGTAACGGATCTGCAAGACCGACAAGACCCAAAAGGCGAAAGGAAAACCCGGCCTGCGTCTCGGGCAGGTCCTGACCGGTGGGCCAGGACGCCTCGGCCACAGCCAGAACACGCAGACCCTTGGCCGCCATCGCGTCCAGCTGCGCCTTGATCCCCGCGCGTTCGGCGGGGTCCAGCTTGCACAGATCGGCAATCGCCTCGGGCGCGCCCTTGGCACCTATGGCAAAGCCATCTTCGGCCTGCCAGACCTGCGACATTGCCAAAAGATCGGGGGACAGCGGATAACTGTGGATCAGGGTCCGCCCTGCGCCCGGCAGGGTCTCACCGTCCCGCTGGTCGTCGGCCGCCAGCGCGTGAAACGCCACTTCCATCGGGTCGAATGGCTCGGGAGCCGAGGCCATGACGCCTGCCGCGGCCAGTTCGCGGAAGTTGGATGGCAGGGCCATATCTGCGCCGATTTGATGTGCCGTGCCATCAGCCAGTTGCAGGGCGGCGATGGTCATCCGGTTCTCCGTGAGTGTTCCGGTCTTGTCGGTACAAAGCACGCTTGCCGACCCCAGCGTTTCGATGGCCGAGGCATGGCGCGTCAGCACCCGCGCCTTGGAGATGCGCCAAGCCCCCATGGCCATAAATACCGCTAAGACCATAGGAAACTCTTCGGGCAGCATTGCCATGCCAACCGCGATCCCCGCCAGAACCGCATCGAGCCAGCCGCCGCGCAAGAACCCGTAAAGAGCCACCACAATAGCGCTGATACCGATGCCTATCCCGGCCGTGGCAATGACCAAGCGCCGCATCTGACTTTGCAAATGCGGCGTCTCGGGCTCGATCTGGCTCAGGCTTTTGCCAATCTTTCCGATCTCGCTTTGCGCGCCAATGGCTGTGACTTCGGCCAGCGCCGATCCGCGTACAATCAGTGTGCCGGAAAACACCTGCGGCAGGTCGTGGCCGCCGGGTCGCACATCGGCCTCGCCCGACCCCACCTTCTTGCGCACCGCCTCAGCCTCGCCCGTGAGCAGGGACTCGTCAGCTGAAAGGTCTGTGGACTCGATCAGCATCGCATCGGCAGGAACGCGGTCGCCCTCGGACAGCACGATCAGATCACCGCGGACCACTTCGCGCCCAGCGATACGCAGTCGGGTGCCATCCCGGATCACCAGCGCGCGTGGGCTGGACAGATCGCGCAGCGCCTCAAGAACCCGACCGGTGCGCGCCTCTTGCACTGCGGTGAGACCAATTGACATACAGGCGAAGGCCAGAAGGATAAGTGCTTCGGCCCGGCTTCCCAGTAAAAGATAAACCACGCCTCCAACCAAAAGCAGCACCAGCATCGGCTCTTTCAGCACGTCCAGCACGATCCGAAAGGGAGATCTTCGCTGTGTCGTCGCCAATTCATTGGCCCCGTCAGCGGCTAGTCGAGTTTTGGCCTCTTCAACCGTCAGCCCCTTGGGTGCCAATTCCGGCGCGGACGCGTTCGTGTTCATTTCGGATATCCAATGTGCGATGATTTCGGCTTTGCTACGACATTGGAGCAAACCGTTGGCGGACACCCTGATCTAAATCAGCACCACCGGCAGGCTTCCCAAGTGTCATATGCAGTCGGTGATTCCCGTCCCTGAACCACTCCCTCAATGGCTCGTCCTCGCAGGCGCTGGAAATGCCGTCTTAAAGCGCGCGGGTAATGCACGGGCTGCGTCGCGGGTATCGCCCAGAGCGGTGCCAGAGTGCCGAACGAGGATGCACGACCCAAGTTGCGTCTGGCACGCCCGGTATCAGAGAGTCGGTTCGCGTATCAGTGGTCCCCTCGACCGAGCCAAGCCGCCATTTGACCGGGTTCACCAAAACCAAAAGAAGCGGCAGCGGGTCTGACAGATGCTGCGCCATTTCTCGTTGAGGATATGCTAGCCGCGAATGGCGGCGATTATTCCAAAGGAGCCGACCGGGCATCGCATGTCTTCGTAGACAGAAAGCTGGTCACGGGACGGAATCCCGCATCTTCCAAAGAGGCAGCTAAAGCGTTGCTGAAACTACTGAGCCAACGGGGATCAGCGCCAGAACCGCAGAAATCCCTTATGTTTATAGATACTTCTGGATCGGCAAGTGTCCAACCATCCACGACACCGCGCGCCTTGACCAACCAGACTCTGGTTCAACCATCATCATATTAGGCAGCCCCGGACGCGTGACGTCCCAGTGCAAGGCATGGTGCGTTTGGGTGACTTGGTATGCTTGTTCAGGCGAGGATAGCGTATCGAACATAGCGCGCAGTTCAGCCAATAGGGGTGGCCCCTCGAACAGCAGCCCCAATTCAGTATTGATATAGGCTGATCGTAAGTCAAAGTTCAGCGACCCCACAATGCCTTGCCGTCCATCGATCATAAACACCTTGGAATGCACGAAATCGCGTTTTCGCCCTGCCAACGCAGGTTTGGAGAACTCGTACACGCTGGCCCCCGCTGCCAGCAAACCACCGCGGAATTGGCGGTATGCTCCGTAAACGATGACTAAGTCCGTTGCCGACAAAGCGTTTGTGACCAAGGAGACCTTTACCCCGCGCGTCATCAATTTAGTGAGACCTGCAAGGCCAGCGGCACCCGGTACAAAATACGGTGTAATCAAATGCACGTCGGTTTCTGCGGCCTTCAGTATCGATGCGATGGCGGTTTCCATCCAAGGGGCGGTGTGTAGATCATACGCCTTGTCAGGTGGATCGGCGAGCAGTTGCACCTTGTCCGTCCAAAACAGGCGGTCGATCAGAAATTTGTCGGGTGATCTTCCATTCTGAACCCTCTCTAGGAATATGCATGACGTGGCGGATCGAACATGCCGAGCCAGTCTCTTGCGAAAAGCACGAGGGTTCGCACGGAATGCGGGCCAAAGCGAGACGATGGGCAGGGATAACCCAAGATTCCAATAGCTGTCAAACACATCTGAAACTTCGGCCACCTTCGGGCCCACGAACATCACATCCGCATCAACCGAGCTTCGGGTGCCATTGTCTGCACTGAAGTAAGTATCTCCAATATTGCGGCCTCCGATGATTGCCAGCCGACCATCGGCGATCCACATCTTGCCGTGCATGCGCCGGTTGAAACGCGCCAGCCCCAAGAGCATCTCAGTCAAGCGGCGCACTGCCTGCCCGCGATTGCGCGTTGGATTAAAGAGCCGCACCTCGATCAGCGGGTGCTGCGTCAGGGCAAGAAATGTACGATCAAAGCCCTGCACATTGACATCATCCAGCAGCAGACGGATGCGCACACCCCGATCTGCGGCCGTCACGAGTGCATCGATCAGCAGCCACCCGGCGATGTCGGTTCTCCAGATGTAATACATGAGATCAAGGCTGCGACCTGCCTGCGCTGCAGAGTGCGCGCGTGCCGTAAAAGCATCCACATTGTCTAGAAGAAGCATCAGCCCGGATTTTCCCGGATGCCCTTGTTCCAGCGGTTCAATCAGTGCATCAAGCTGAGTGGCTGGCCCGGCACAAGGTAGAGCAATTGAATCAGGTCCACGGGATTTTTTTAAGAAACGGCGATACATACGGTGTGCCCACCAAGACGCTACTGCCACCAGTGCCCCTGCGACACCGATCAATAAACCAAGGATCAGGACATCAGATATCATCCTTCGCTACCACAACTGTTTGAAGCAAAGCGCAGCCTTGCCTTGACCGGTAAGTGGTCAGATGCGCGGCGCGACAATGGGCTGTCATGCGCCGCAACATCCAACAATGTGCCATGTGGCGACATCATCATGCGGTCGAGAGCCAGCAGCGGATAGCGCGAGGGAAAGCTTGGACGCGCTTGTGCAAAGGTAAACCGTTGTTTCAAAGTCTGGAACGCAACCCCTGCCCCACGCCATTCATTCAGATCCCCCATGAGTAGGGTTGGGCGCGCTTCCAGACCCTCGATCTTGTCGAGCAACGCCCGCACTTGCGCAATTCGGGATGCTTTCAGCAATCCGAGATGTGCGTTCACAACGCGCAAAGGTTGTCCCGCGATAAACAAATCAGTGACCAGCGCCCCGCGCGGCTCTAGTCCTGGCAAGATCAGTTGATGCACCTCTTGGACCAGAGCATTGCGCACTAGTAAAAGATTTCCATGCCAGCCGTGCGCATCCCCGACACCATCCATTGGGACCGCGATCAACCCCAGATCACGGCGGATCCTGTCCAGATCGAGCAGGCCCTTGCGGTTGCCAAACCGCGTATCCGCTTCCTGCACGGCCAGAATATCCGCACCGATTTCAGCGATCACCGCTGCAGTTCGCGCCAAATCACGGCGGCGGTCGGTGCCAACACCTTTGTGGATGTTGTAGGATGCCACAGACAGGTCATGCTGTGCGGGCATGATCAGCCTAAAGCTTGACCCTGCGCAGCCGCAGGGCATTGGTGATGAGCGATACCGACGACAGGTTCATTGCGGTGGCTGCCATGCGAGTGATTCAAGCATACGGCGTCCTTTCAGGTTGTTTCGGCTTAATTAATGAACCTTGCATAAGGGCGGATTGATCTGTGTAAGCGCGGGCCGAGAAATTTCAGGCAGACTGACTCTGATGCGGATCACACCATCGTGCATAGCGTTAATAGCCGGAGATAAAAATGAAAAGCACCACAACCAGAGGCGGCCATTGACACAGCTGACGCTGACTTGGGTGAAAGCGCTTATCAGGAATAAACTCATTTGAGCTGCTTGATGATTGGCCCTGCACCCGCTCTGCCAAGGTATGCCTCTGGAGCATCTCCCCATGGTGGCATGAACGTCCCAGACAACTGGGGAGAGGAGCTGAATGCATCGCTTAGGACTTTGAACGACCGAGAGTCGGAGATCGAAGCCATACTAGCGCGTAGTGACGCATCAGCAGATGTTCAGTCTCAGCTATGCCCAACGGTGGAAATCAAGAGTATCGTCGCGTGAAGGGCAAGGGTTTGCTTCATCGCGCACATTGCACCCAATTTGCGCGCCAAACCAAGTGTAATGCGCGAAATCGCACATGGCGTGCTGTTAAACTTTTCTATTCGATTGATGCTGAATGCGTCCCCAGCCTTGGCGTCGGCAAGCGACAGGTTGCGCCGGACATCACGCCGACCCAGAAGCCGGATCGCCAGTGAAGCTTGGCAGAAATACCCGTTCAACGTCTTATCGCAGGCGCATCAGCTGTCTTGGCAGTGGTGGCAGGACGCCATGACAGGCGTGCACGGTGTGACGCCCGAACATCAGAATCTGATGGGTTTCGTGGCAGGTATGATCACCGATACCACCGCACCGTCGAACTTTGCGGTGACCAATCCCGATGTGATCTCAGCCACTTTCGCCGAACAGGGTCAAAACCGTGTGCGCGGCGCAAAAAATCTAACCGAAGATCTGGTTGCCAAGACCGGAAGCGGCCACGCGCCCGGTCCACAAGCCTTTGAAGTCGGGCGGAATCTGGCGACCACGCCCGGCAATGTCGTGTTCCGCAATGACCTGATCGAGCTGATCCAATACACGCCGACGACTGACACAGCTCGGCCAGAGCCGATCCTGATCGTACCTGCCTGGATCATGAAATATTACATACTCGACCTTTCGGCACAAAATTCGCTGGTCGCGTTTCCCGTGGCCAAAGGGTTCACGGTGTTCATGGTGTCATGGAAAAACCCCGACGCAACAGACCGCGATCTGGGTATGGAAGACTACCGCCAACTCGGCGTGATGGACGCCATTGAGGCTGCGCTCGCCATTACTAAAGCACCAAATCTGCATGCGGTCGGCTATTGCCTTGGCGGCACCCTGCTGTCGATTGCGGCTGCAGCGATGGGCCGGGACGACGATGAGCGCCTTGCGTCGGCCAGCTTCCTTGCAGCACAAGTCGATTTCACCGAAGCAGGACCGCTGCGGCTCTTCATCAACGATAGCGAGGTCACTTTGATCGAGGACATGATGGCTAAAAAGGGCTACCTTTCCTCGGACCAGATGGCCGGAGCTTTCGCTTTGCTGCGCGCCCGCGATCCGATCTGGTCGCCTGCGATCAATAATTATCTGCTGGGTCAGCGCAGCGATGCCTTCGATCTGATGGCATGGAACGCAGATGCCACACGGATACATTCCGAGTATCTGCGCAAGCTGTTCCTCAACAACGATCTGGCCGAAGGGCGGTATAAAGTCGACGATAAGTCGATTGCCGTCTCTGATATCCGCGCGCCGATTTTTGCAGTAGGCACAGAAAATGACCATGTGGCCCCCTGGCAATCAGTCTACAAGATGCAGCTCTTGACCGATACTGATGTGACGTTTGTGCTGACCAGCGGCGGGCACAATGCAGGCATTGTCTCAGAGCTCGGCCATGCAGGACGGCACTTCCAGATCGCGGGCACCAAAGCCGATGCTGCCTATCGCGATCCCGCTGAATGGCTTGCGAAGAACGCGGTCGAGGACGGTTCATGGTGGAACGATTTTGCCGGATGGCCTGCCGCGCGATCCGGCCCGCTAGCCCCACCGCCACGCATGGGTGCACAGTCGGGCACCTACAAGGTCGTATGTGAAGCTCCGGGCACGTATGTGATGCAACGATGAAACCTTTGAAGGGCAAAGTCGCGCTGGTGGTCGGGGTTGCGAACGCCCATTCCATCGCAGCCGGATGCGCACAGGCCTTCGCGGATGCAGGGGCGGAGGTCGTTATGACCTATGTCAGTGAGATCGCCAAACCCCATGTCCAGCCTGTTGCTGATGCTGTGGGCGCGAAGATGCTGCTTCCTCTCGATGTTGAAACTGACGGGCAGATGGAATCGGTCTTTGGTTCAATCAAAGACGCATTTCGGCAACTGGACATCGTTGTTCATTCCATTGCCTATTGCCCAAAAAGGGACCGGCATGGACGAATTGCCGATTGCAGCCGCGAGGGCTTTGCACAGGCAATGGACATCTCAGTCCACTCGTTGATCTGCATGGCAAAGCTTGCCGAGCCGTTGATGACAAAGGGTGGCACGATCCTGACCATGACGTATTATGGCGGCGAAAAGGTCGTTGATCACTACAATATCATGGGGCCAGTCAAAGCGGCGCTCGAAGGCACGATGCGCGCCCTTGCTGCCGAACTTGGACCCAAAGGTATCCGCGTCAACGCGATCTCTCCGGGGCCACTTCATACACGCGCCGGTTCTGGCATCGCGCATTTTGACGAGCTGATTGATGCCGCACGACTTCGCGCACCCGAACGGACTCTTGTGACCATCGAGGACGTGGGAAAAGTAGCCGTCAATCTGGCAAGCGACGGCATGATCAGCGTCTCAGGCGATGTTACTTATGTCGACGGAGGCCTGCATGTCCGCGCTTGAACCGGTCGAACTCACCGCGGCGATGCAGTATATCGAAAACAAGACCTATGATGAGATTGCAGTGGGCGACAGCGCGGAACTGACCCGAACGCTTAAACCACACGATATCGAGCTGTTCGCCGTCATGTCCGGCGACGTGAACCCTGCTCATGTCGATGCGGTGTATGCTAGGACAGACATGTTCCACGGCGTGATTGCACACGACATGTGGGGTGGCGCGCTGATCTCGTCCGTTCTGGTCACCGAATTGCCTGGCCCCGGCACTATTTTCCTGAACCAGAGTCTGAAGTTCGATGCTCCGGTGGGCTTGGGCGATACGGTGACCGTCCGGGTCGAGGTGACCGAAAAGCTTGAAAAGGGCCGCTTACTCCTCGCCTGCACTTGCCTCAATCAAAACGGCAGGACGGTCGTCGAAGGGGTGGCACGGGTCATCGCGCCGCGCGAAAAAGTGCGCCGCGCGCAATTTGACAGCCCTTGCGACAGATATGGGCGGGATCGACGCCATCGTATTCACAGCAGGGTTGGAGAAAACTCAGCACTGGTCCGACGTCTGATTTGCGAACGCCTTGCATGGTTGGGAGTGGATCTGGACGTGACCGCGAATGAGCGGGGCATCGCACATTTCCAATCGACGGCTTCGGATGTAACCGTCATAGTTATTCCAACAGACGAAGAAGCGGTCATTGCAGCCAAAACACATATGCTGACCCGCAGTGTGAGAGCAAGCCAAGTGCAGTCTTACAAAATCGAATAAAGTGCAGGGAGGCTGACTTGGGTCAACCCGACGCTTGGCATCTTGTCCTAAGATAGCGTCGTAGCCAACCCAAAGGCAACGCGGTTTGGTCAGACGACCAGCATACAACATGCTGGCCAATCCGAGCATCCACCCTCAGGAAAGGTCACATCATATGACAGTCACAATGGATCAAATGGGCCAAGACCCCGCTTTTGAGCGTTTTCTCCGGGCCACGGTTGGAGAGGACGTGAACGGCGTCAATGTCTCCGTCATTTCAATGTTTGCAAGGCTCGAAGTCGACCCATGGACGGAGGCGTCTGATCTGGCTGCAATGCCGGATGGCCCGGCGCGCAAAAGGTTAAATACCCTGATGAACCGCTTCAAAGACGTGCCAACACAGGGGCGCGACCAAGGCAAGATTATCTCAGCACTTCTTGACCTTCTTCCCAGAAAGAAAGTCGCCGCAAGTTCAAACAGTCCAGACGTGGTGGCTGGACTGCCTGCGCTGGCGATGGGTGTGCCATTCTATTGGTACATTATTGCAATTCTAGTTGTTGGCTGGATCATCAATTTTGCGAAGGGCCAATAGAATGCAGTGTCGTTCGAACACGGGCTGGAAAAGTTATCTTATAAATTTAGTAGTGGGGCCACTATGAAAACCGACGCAATGCTCTGGGATATGGAAGAACGTTTCTGGACGGAAGGTGCTGACAGTGCCCGTCATATGACAGCCAAAGACGCAGTTTTTATCTTCCCCTACCCGGCTGGAATCCTGCAAGGAGATACTCTGTGGAGGGAGGCTGATGTCGCACAACGGTGGCGGTCCGTCGTGATGAGCGAGCGCACCTTTACCCAACACGAAAGCATCGCAATTCTGGTCTACCACGTCTCTGCTGAACGGGGCGATACGCCGATTTATGAGGCGCTGTGCACCTCGACATACCTCGATGACGATGGGACCTGGCTGCGCCTTACCCACCAGCAGACACCGGTGAACTGAGCAACGACCGGAGTAGTATCGGGACCGAATATGATGCAGTCTATTTGCGTGCTGCACATTTTCGAAGCTTTTTACGATGCTGTTCATAGTCAACAACAAGGCGTCGCTCGTATACAAACCGCTGTTTTGTCTCGCATAAATCTAGCGATCAGGAGGGGTCCAATCTTTCTCAATCTGCGCGTCTCGTCGTCGTAATCGTAACGCAAGACCAACTGAGACGCCCACACCGATGGCGATCGTCAGATCCGCAAACACGGTCAGAACCAGCGTCAGCAAAAGGAGAACGCGATCCGACATGCGGGTTTGCATATAGCCGCGCCATTTGCTCGGCTCACTCATGTTCCAGGCTGTCAGGATAAGTAGACCGGCGAGGGCCGGCATCGCGAGATAGCCAGCCAAAGGTGCCGCAAGCAACATGACCAGCAGAATGGTCAGAGCGTGGACAATTCCCGCAACAGGCGTCTTGCCACCTGCGCGCACATTTGTCGCCGTCCGCGCAATGGCGCCAGTCGCAGGCAGGCCCCCAAACAGGGCCGACCCGATATTGCCAAAGCCTTGTGCCAGCACTTCGGCGTTCGGTCTGTGGTGGCCACCGATCATCTTGTCAGCGACCATTGCAGACAAAAGCGACTCGATACTTGCAAGGAACGCGATGACGATGGCCGATGGCAGCATTTCGATCATGCGTGCAAAAGTAATCTCGGGGAGTGCGGGCATGGGTAGCGCGCTTGGCAAATTACCAAACCGGGAGAAAATCGTGTCCACCGGCAGTGTTACCACAGCAACAATGGCTGAAGTCAAACCTACGGCAACGACGAGCCCCGGAAATTTCGGGGCCATGCGGCGGAGCACCACGATCAACAGCATTGTAGCAAGACCGATCCCCAGCGCATGGAGATTCAAAGACTGTTTGTTGGCCCAAAGTGCTTCAAGTTTTCCAATGAACTCCGCTGGCGGCTGCGCCATCGACAGGCCAAAAAAGTCTTTCAGCTGGCTTGTCGCAATGATGATCCCGATCCCGATGGTGAACCCGTTAATGACCGGTTCGGGCACGAACGCAACAAGGTTTCCGGCCCGCAAATACCCTGCGACCAACATGATGACACCCGCCATAAGAGTTGCGAGGACAAGGCCGTCATATCCATGCTCGGCAATGACGCCGAAGACGACCACGATAAACGCGCCAGTCGGCCCCCCGATCTGCACGCGGCTGCCACCAAGCACAGAGATCACAAGCCCAGCGACAATCGCCATCACCAATCCTTTCTCCGGTGGCGCCCCTGAGGCAATTGCAATGGCAAGGCTCAGGGGCAAAGCAACCATTGCAACGGTGATGCCTGCAACGACGTCGCCCGCAAACTGCGTGCGATCATAAGTCTTAAGTGTCGTCAGAATTTTTGGTTTCATGAAATGAATAAGAGCCCTGTCCGCAGAAGTTCAATGGGATGTCCCCTAAGTGGCAAATAGATCAAAGGCCACTTCACCATCGAATGTTAAGCACCCATTTCAGTCGGGACCACTAACCTCGGTCAGTCCGCCATCTGCCCCCCTCACTTAGCATTGTCTCAGCAGCGTGATCCATTTCGCGGTGCCGTGCTGGAAAAGGACACCCAATGGCAAGCCCCACAACGCCCGCTCCCGAAACCACCCCTCGGTTCAGCTTTCCCTCAGCTTACACAATCCTTTTTGCGCTCATCGTGGTTGTTGCGGCACTTACATGGGTGATACCCGCAGGCCAGTACGAACGCGTCGCATCCGAGGCGCTCGGCAAAGAACTCCCTGTTGCGGGAACCTACGCACTCACGGATGCAAATCCTCAAGGCTTTTTCGATGTCATCCTCGCGCCAATCGCGGGTTTCTATGATCCCGGAAGCTATACGGCCAACGCCATTGATGTCGCATTATTCGTGCTAATGATCGGCGGTTTTATCGGTGTGGTCACGGCGACAGGGTCCATTGACGCAGGCATCAAACGCGCGATGACGCGGCTCAAAGGCCGGGAAAAATGGATGATCCCCATCCTTATGGGTCTCTTTGCCCTCGGCGGCACAACAGAAGGCATGGCGGAAGAGACGTTGGCATTCTACGTCCTGCTGACCCCTGTCATGATCGCCGCCGGATATGACGCTCTCACGGCTGTCGCCGTCATCCTGCTGGGCGCTGGCGTAGGTGTTCTCGGCTCGACTGTGAACGCGTTTTCAACTGTCATCGCCTCGGATGCAGCAGGCATACCCTTTACCGACGGGCTGATGCTCCGCTTCGTCATTCTGGCACTGACGTTCGCCGCAACCGTCGCCTACGTCATGCGCTATGCGGCACGGGTTAAAGCTGATCCTTCGCGCTCACTCGTCTTTGACCGCAAGGAAGAAAACGAGGTGCATTTCCGCAGCACTGCGGATGCCACCACCGACTTCACTGGCTTGCACAAAATCGTCCTGCTTCTATTCGGCGCAACCTTCGCCGTGATGATCTGGGGTGTGTCCCTTGGTGGTTGGTGGATGGCCGAGATGAGCGGTCTGTTCTTGTTTGCAGGCATCGGTATTGGCCTCATCGGACGTCTAGGTGAAAAAGGTTTGGTAGACGCCTTTGTCGGCGGCGCACGTGACCTGCTGGGCGTGGCCCTGATCATTGGGCTCGCGCGCGGTATCGTCGTTGTCATGGACGCAGGTCACATGACCGACACGATCCTGCATTGGGCCGAAGGCACTGTCGCCGACCTCAGCAATGTCGTGTTCATCAACGTGATGTACTGGATCGAAGTTGTAATGGCCTTCTTTGTGCCCTCAACCTCCGGTCTTGCCGTTCTGTCGATGCCGATCCTCGCCCCCGTTGGCGACTTTGCCGGGGTCGAGCGCAGCTTGATCGTCACTGCGTTCCAATCCGCCACGGGCGTCGTCAATCTCGTCACGCCCACGTCTGCTGTCGTCATGGGTGGCCTCGCAATTGCCCGCGTCCCTTACGAGCGCTGGTTGCGCTTTGTCTGGCCCGTCCTGTTGGGTCTCACCATTATCATCATGGCCGCCCTCAGCCTTGGCGCCCTCATGGGAGGAACCCCGACATGACCCTAACTTATGGCGTCCATTCCGAAGCCGGCAAACTTCGTCGCGTTTTGGTCCACAAACCCGGTGCCGCCATGGCCCGACTGACACCCGCCAATTGCGCCGAACTGCTGTTTGACGATGTGATCTGGGTCAAACAGGCGCGGATCGAGCACATGACTTTCGTTGATGCGATGCGAAATCGCGGGGTTGAAGTCGTATTCCTGCGCCAACTTTTGACCGAGACTCTGGCCGACATGGAGGCACGCCGCTGGCTTTTGGAAGCACGCATTACTGACAACACCGTAGGCATCGGCTTGGCTGAGGATCTGATGACCCATCTTATGGAAATCCCTGCTGATTTGCTGTCCACCATTCTGATCGGCGGAATGAGCAAGGCCGAGCTTCCTATAGGAGCCAAAGGAGTTCTCGCGCCTATGCTGGACCCTGCGGATTTCATCCTGCCCCCCCTACCAAACCACATTTTCACGCGCGACACGACCTGCTGGATTTACGGCGGCGTAACGCTAAACCCGATGCACTGGCCCGCACGTCGGCTGGAGACCCTGAACCTTGCCGCGATCTACCGCTTCCATCCAGATTTCAAGGATGCTGGCTTTCCGGTTTGGTGGGGTGATCCAAAACAAGATCACGGCCCCGCAACGGTTGAAGGTGGCGATGTCATGCCCATCGGCAACGGCACCGTGCTGATCGGCATGGGCGAGCGCACCACACCGCAAGCTGTCGGTCAAATCGCCCGTGGCCTGTTTGCAGGGGGCGGTGCTACCCGTGTGATCGCGTGCCAGTTCCCTAAATCGCGCAGTGCGATGCACCTTGATACGGTATTCACATTCTGCGACCGCGATCTGGTGACTGTCTTTTCCGAAGTCACCGATGCGATCCGCTGCACCAGCTTGCGTCCGACAGACCACAAGACCATCGCCGTCGAAGTGGAGACGAGACCCTTCCTTGATGTGGTAGCGGACGCATTGGGACTCAAAAAACTGCGCACTGTGCCGACGGGTGGCGATGCCTACGAATCCGCGCGCGAGCAGTGGGACGATGCCAACAATCTGCTTTGTCTCGAGCCGGGCGTCGTCGTCGGCTACGAGCGTAACGTCGATTCAAACACACTTTTGCGCAAAGCGGGTGTCGAAGTCATCACGATCCCCGGATCCGAACTTGGGCGTGGACGCGGTGGATCGCATTGCATGACATGTCCGCTCATCCGTGACGCAATTTAAAGGAATTCGAAATGCCACAGAACCTACGCGGACGCAGCTTCATCAAGCTGCTCGATTTCACACCGGACCAGATCCGCCATCTTTTGACCCTTGCCGCCAGCCTCAAAATGGCCAAGGCCGGCGGATATGAACGCCAAATGCTGGAAGGCAAGAACATCGCCCTGATCTTTGAAAAGGACAGCACCCGCACCCGAAGTGGTTTCGAGGTCGCAGCCTATGACCAAGGCGCCCATGTCACCTATCTGGGGCCATCGGGCAGCCACATCGGCCACAAAGAAACGATGAAAGACACCGCGCGGGTTCTGGGCCGTTTCTACGACGGCATTGAGTATCGCGGCTTTGGCCAGAAAGACGCCGAGGTGCTAGCAGAGTTTTCCGGCGTGCCGGTCTTCAACGGGCTGACGGATGATTTCCATCCAACGCAGATCCTTGCCGATCTGATGACTATGAAAGAATTCACGCATAAACATCTGTCCGATATTGCATTCTGCTTTATGGGGGATGCAGGTAATAATATGGGCTCAAGCCTGATGGTCGGTGCCGCCCTAATCGGTATGGATATACGCCTGTGTGGTCCACAAAGCTGCTGGCCCGATGCTGACCTCGTCACGCAGTGCCGCACCATTGCCGAGACCACGGGCGCGCGGATCACGCTGACCGAAAAGCATGCCGAAGGGCTGGAAGGCGCAGACTTCGTCTATACCGATGTTTGGGTTTCGATGGGCGAGCCCGATGACGTTTGGGAAGAACGGATCGCGCTGCTGTCGCCCTATCAGGTCAACACGAAGATCATGGAGATGACCAAGAATCCCTATGCCAAATTCCTGCATTGCCTGCCCGCCTTCCACAACCGCGACACCGAAGTGGGCGAGGCGACCTTCCAGAAGTTCGGCATCGACTGCATGGAAGTGACAGAGGAGGTGTTTGAATCCTCTGCCTCAGTTGTTTTCGATCAGGCAGAAAATCGGATGCATTCGATCAAGGCGGTCCTCGTCGCCACAATGGGGGCCTGACATGCGTGTCGTTGTGGCCCTCGGCGGCAATGCCTTGCTGCGCAGAGGTGAACCGCTGACCGCAGCCGTACAGCGCGCGAACGTAAAGATCGCTGCCGCGGCACTTGCTGATCTGGCCCGCGACCATGAGATTATCGTGGCCCATGGCAACGGGCCACAAGTGGGGTTACTAGCCCTTCAGGGCGCCGCATTTGATCCTGACAAACCGTGGCCGCTGGATGTGCTGGGGGCTGAGACTGACGGCATGATCGGCTATCTGATTGAACAGGAATTGATGAACGCGCTCCCGGAGGGTTCGCGTTGTGCAACCCTCCTAAGCCGGGTCGAGGTGGATCCGAAAGACCCTGCCTTTGACACACCCAGTAAGCCCATCGGTCCTGTCTATACGGAGACAGAGGCCGCTCAGGCGACCAATGGTCATGGCTGGCAGATGGTTGTCGAGGCAACCGGCGGCATGCGGCGCGTCGTCCCGTCGCCAATGCCCCTACGGATCATCGGTTTAGACGCAATAAGAATCCTTTTGGACGCTGAGCACACAGTCATTTGCGCAGGTGGCGGCGGCATTCCGGTTATGCGAAACGCTCACGGCGAAATGGAAGGTGTCGAGGCCGTGATCGATAAGGATCGGACATCGGCGCTTTTGGCTTTGGGCCTCGACGCAGACGCGCTTTTGTTGCTGACAGACGTTGCAGGCGTCTATCGCGATTTTGGCACCGCGGATCAACGCATCATAGAGACAGTAAGCGCATTAGACGTTGAAAGCATTGAATTACCGCCGGGTTCGATGGGGCCAAAAGCCTCTGCCGCTGCAGCGTTCATAAAAGGCGGTGGTATGCTCGCTGGTATCGGGAAACTGACAGACGCCAAGGCTATACTTGATGGACATGCCGGAACACGGGTAACGCCTGTAGAGCATTCCTGAGAATGATATTTCCGCCTTTCTCAGCAGCGCTGGCAAACGGCACATCGATCTTAATAAGGGAAGTGACACAAGACGACCGTCATCTTCTCGAGACTGGTTTCGCGGATCTATCAACGCGTGCAAAACATTTCCGTTTTATGGGCGCACATAAAAAACTCTCGGAAATGGAATTAGACACGTTCACAGCGACCAACGAACCAGATCATGTCGCCATCGGCGCATTGCTGGCCGGTACCGCTGAACCTGAACCGATTGGCATCGCCCGCTACATACAGCTACCCGATCAACAGCAGATTGCCGAGATCGCGATCACCATTGCAGATAGTTATCAGCATCAGGGACTTGGCAGCCTTCTGCTCCGCGTGCTTGCCAAATTCGCACGGCAAAATGGCATTACAGAGTTCTATGCTCTAGTGCACAAAGAAAATACCGGGATGCTTCGACTGCTGGACCGTTTCGGTGGTACCAAGACGTTGCTTGGTGGTTCAGAAATAGATGCCAGATTTTCAGTTTCCGCACTTTTAACAGCGCAAGCCAACCTAGATCAGTCCAACGCGCCAAAAGCTGTGAGATAGTTGAACCAGTTCGTCAGATATTGGCGAACATTGTCCCTGACCAAGAGGTCAAGAGACGCGAGGGAATGATTACTCTTTTCCCCACCTGCGTGTTTCTTGATCTTTGGAGCAGGCAGTGCGCAAATTGGCGCCTCAAAATCTGACCCTACTAAGCCGCAGAGGGCGCTGCCTGTTACTTCATTAGCGGTCCCAGCTGATCCAGATAGCTCACTTCAAAATCTGCAAATTCGACCATGCGATCATAATCATCAAACGTGACATACCCGTCTCGAAACGTCACCATCCCCTGCTCGCGCAGCTGTCGCAGAACGCGATTAACATGTACAGCACTCAACCCGATCGCATCGGCAATCAAATACTGAGTCAGCGGACAGGCAAACCCCACCTTGCTCCCCAGCCCAACAAGGGTAAGCCTTGCACAAAGCTCTAGCAGGAAATGCGCCATACGTTCAGCCGCACCCCTTCGCCCGATACCGACCAGATGTTCCACCACCATGGCTTCGTCGCGCGATGCTGACCAGAGAACCGCTGTCGCGAGACGCGGTGTTTCCCCAAACGCCTCAAACAGATCAGCAGCATGGACTTCGGTGACTTCTATGTCAGTAACAGGCTCGATGCTGTGATCAGCGACGTGTAGGACCACGCTGCGCAGTCCCAGGAAGCCGCCTGGAATTTGAAAATCCACGATTTGCCGCTGGCCGTCGTGCAGGATTTTGTAGGAACAAGCCCAACCGGAAACAAGGACATAGGTCGCCTGATCCGCTTGCCCCTGATGCACCAAATCACGCCCGGCAACGAAGGTTCGCCGACGCTTGTGAAGCCTTTCGAGAACGCAAAGCTCCGCCTCGGACAGGGCGACAAAGGCCTCCAGCTTACGCACTAGTGGTCTTGTTTCGATGATAGGCCCGCTCCTCAAAATAATGAACACTTATCAACAAAGATCATCGTTGACTAATGTCGATCAGCACAAAGTCGCCGTGTCCTTGAAAGTCTGTCATGACCGCTGCACGGGTCCACTGCGCAAGCGGAACAGTCCGGAGAGGTCAACAATATGTCCGAGCATAGCACGCAGTCGGGTATCGCAGCGCTTTCAATTTGTGAAGCACTTATGCTTGCACTGAACGATGCAAACGTCCTGCCAGAACGGGAAATTTTGGGGGTCCTTGAAGATGCTGCCACCACGCATGAGAATGCGAGTGGTTCCGACCTCGAGATAGAAGAGCACAAAGCGGTCGCGAGGCTGATTAGAACGATTAGCGCTGGCGGAAATTCTGTTCGGAGGCAATGATCTTAAAGTGTGAGATATGGCCGAAGGATATTGTGCTGCACCCGATGGCAGCAAAATCAACCGAGCGCCGCGCCGCTTTTGTTTGGACCGGGACTTATGAGGCCGCGGGAGGCCAAGTGTCGCGTGATCTGTTTTCAGAAGATCTGTTCTTTAAAAACTGCGATATTCCCTACGGGGGTGTCCTGAAGAAAACTGAATTTGTTGACGCCTCGATGTCAGCGGACGGCACGGAACTTACGCGCCGGATGCCTGATAACCTCACAGCCATCACTCCACATGGTCCACTGTCCAAAGATTGATAGGTTTGCATATTCTGCGGCATATGTGGCCCGAAGGATCAGAGGGCAAAGGGCCATTTTGTTGCGACTGCTTGTTGCGATTGCGCCAATGTCAGCTTGTCGGTTGACTGGCCGAAACCGACCTCTTGAATGCGCGGCCAACCCTTAGGTCGTCCCGTCTCGTTCCATCACATCATCCATTTCGGTGCTGCCCGCAAAGGATGCGTGACCACGGCATCCAGCGCATAAAGGCCCCAGTGCAGACCGTATGCCCAGCGAAAACCTTGACCTGTGCGCAAATAGAGCCACGGGATCATCAGCCCGAAGATCGACGCGGCGACCGTGAAGCGCGCCACGTAAAGCGCCGTGAACCCGTCGAGGGCCAACGTCAGGTGAAAGCCGCCGAAAAGAAAAGCCATCAGGATGGATATCGCTCGACGCGGCATCCCAGAACGGTGCGCGCGCAAGACTGTGGCCGCCACAAGAAGCTGCTGGAACAAAATGTCGACTGACTTGGGCAAATAGTACCAAGCGGAGGCGAACGTGAACTCCGGAGGGTTGAGCGGCGCGCGATAGATCGATACGTCCGGCAGAAGTGGGAGGGCCAGCGCGACGAACGCGCCGTACGCAGCAAGGATCGGCGCAAGTGCTGCCACGTGACCAAACAGGATCGGCCGGCTGAGCTGCCCTGCAAAGACATCTCGAAATATCAGCAAGGCGACCATGCTCCAGCCGAGGTAATAGCCAGCGAAGAGGATCGGCGCGCCGTCATAGCCGCTTTCAAGGACAAGTGCCTCGACCAGCGCGTAGTATCCCCAGCTTGATACCGACTAGAGCACGGCCACCAGTGCAAGCATCGGCAGCATAGCGCGAAGCGCATGACCGAACCAAGCCCATGTCGCGACGTCTTGCTTGTGTGGTGGTCTCGCCGTGAGGGTCATTTCCAATCTTTCTTTTTCGATTGCCGCGCTGTCCCAGATGGAACCCGCATGGCAGGTCAGCCTTGCGCGCGCATTCGCCATCACCCCCGCCGGCATGAGCACGCTTGCCATCCGGCTGATCCAGGCAGGATTCATCTCTCGTGCACCGCACCCTGACGAGATGCGTAGCAACGTTCTGCACCTTACGCCACGCCGTCGCGGGCTATTGTCCGAGCTCCACGCCACCTGGTGGGACATCGACGCCCTGATTGGCGCGACGGAAACAAAGGCGCTGGCGCGTATGACATGTGATCTGAATCGGCATCATAATGAGTGTGGCTGAAATTTTGCGACCGACGCTTACTCAGATCAATCCGACCTCAGGCAAAGGTCATTGGTTGGGACCAAGCAACCAGAAAGGTCACTACATGACCCACATCGTTCGAAAATTGCCGCTCACCGTTTTCGCAAACCTTGTTGTCACGGGTTCGGCCCTCGCACATCCAGACACCGAGGCTTTCGTGCAATCCGCCTTCCTTGAAGCCTCGGAGATCGTGGACTGCACGCTCGAGGCCGGAAGCGGGGCGCAATACCATCAAACCACGGTCAGCTAGAGGACGGCGTCGATCACCATTGGGGCGGTGTATTGAGGGCGGCGGTTCTTTCTCCGTTGCTCAACATCGGTGCGGAACTGGACACTGATGATGATGACCCCATTGCCAGTGCCATCCGCGACGGAGCACAGGACACTATCGGCGACGCGGGCCGCGAGATCGTGCGCCGACAGATCGATATTCCGCGAACCCGGACGATCCGGTCGGGGTTTCCGGTGCGCGTGATCGTGACCCGCGATCTGATCCTCGAACCACAGGGATGACACTGATGACCAAATTGAACTGGACACGTTGCCTGACGACAAACCGATTAAGGTGACAGTTGAGCTACCAACCCAAGTCCACCGCGATCTTGTTGCCTATGGCAAAGTTTTGAAACCCCAAACTGGCCAGATTATTGCAGATCCAGCAAAACTGATCGTGCCCATGGTTGAACGCTTCGTGGCAACGGATCGAGGCTTTGCAAAGTTGCGACGCTCACAAGCAAGTGCGAACTCAACGCCGAAAAGGGCCGATTAACGCAAACGACACCTTGTTCTATCGCGTCTTCGACAAGTCAGACGCATTCCGAAAAAACAGCGGCTTTGCATCGCAAATCGTAACCTCGGCTCCGGAAGGAAACGATCAATCAGGCTTAGTGGCAGTCTCATTGCAGTTCACGTATTGATTTCCCATGCCTAGTTTGTCGTTTGGGAACTTGGCAGCTTCAGATCAGAATGTAATCCAGCGTTGCATCTGGATGAATCGTGTTGCTTACCGATAGTTGCCGAACGTAGGGTAAACATAAAGCCGACGAAAAATTCAATGATTTCAAATGGTGCGGTGCTTGACGGACATTCTGACGGTAAATACGAATAGGAAATGTTTTTTACTTATGAAGATCAGTGCTTTAAAAGATCAGTTGATAATCGAGTGGGAATAAGCGCCGAGGTCGTATTGACCGGCACGCTGACCTGCGCATCTCAGCACGAGCGGGACCAGGTGATCGCAGGTCTGGAGCAGCACATCGCGCTGACGCGGGCCGAAGCAGGCTGCCTTGCTTTCGAGGTCGTCCAGACCACTGATCCTATGGTGTGGACCGTATCCGAGCGGTTCACAGATGCCGCTGCCTTTGAAGCGCACCAGATACGCACCGCCGTATCGGATTGGGCGCGGCTCACGAAAGGCATCGCCCGCGACTACGCCACCACCAGCCTCGAATGAACGTCGTCCTCAAGGCAGCGCTTTGGATGACGGGTGCCATCGCGTCATTTTCCTTCATGGCCGTCGCGGGGCGCGCGTTGTCGGGCGAATACGACACCTTCGAGATCATGCTCTACCGCAGTCTGGTGGGCCTTTTAATCGTCGTCTGCCTCACCACGCTCAACAAACGCTGGCACGAGGTTCACACCCGCAATCTACCGCTGCACATGCTGCGCAACATCTGCCACTTTACCGGACAGAATCTCTGGTTCTACGCGGTCGCCGTGATCCCGCTGGCGCAGGTATTCGCGCTTGAATTCACCTCGCCGCTTTGGGTGGTGGTCCTCGCGCCGCTGATATTGGGAGAGCCTTTGACCCGCGTGCGCGCCCTCGCGGCAGCACTGGGATTTGTCGGTATCCTGATCGTCACGCGGCCCAACCCCCAAAGCTTTGAGATCGGCCTGCTGTTCGCTGCCACGGCCGCGATCTTCTTTGCCCTTACGATCCTGCTGACAAAGCGGCTGACCCGCGACAATTCAATCACCGCGATCCTGTTCTATCTGACCGCGATACAGCTTGTCTTCGGCCTTGTCACAGCAGGCTATGACGGCGATATCGCCCCGCCCACTGCCGCCAGCTTTCCGTTTCTGTTTCTCGTGGGCTGCGCGGGTCTTCTGGCGCATTTCTGTCTGACCAACGCGCTGTCTATCGCGCCCGCGACCGTGGTCGTACCCCTGGATTTCGCCCGCCTTCCCGTGATCGCAATCATCGCCATGATCCTCTACGATGAGCCGCTCGAGGTCTGGGTATTTGTTGGCGCGCTGGTGATTTTCGGGGCGAATTATCTTAACATCCGAAACGAGACACGCACCGTTGCAAAAAAGACGGTTTAAGTGAGTTTACCCCAAGTAATCCTTGGCAGAAGTGTCGCTACAGCCTTAATCTTCCAAAGCAGTGTTCGATCCAACGGAGCACGCACGTCTGGGAGGACAATATGAAAAAATTAATGCTTGGCACAACTGTGCTGACGTTTGGCGCATTTGGCGCACAGGCCGGCGGGCTGGACCGTTCGGGACAGGACATGGGGATCCTGTTTGAAGCGGGCAACAAGTTCGAGTTGACCTTCGGACACGCCCGCCCCAGCCTCGACGGCGTCGAAAATGGCTCGACCGGCACCACGAACGCCATCGGCAACGTCGCAGAGAGCTTCAATGTCCTGAGCGGCGCATTGCGCTATGAGTTGAGCGAGCAGCTGGCAGTGGCAGTCATCGTCGATCAACCCTACGGTGCGGATATCCTCTACCCCGGCGTGAGCACGGCCTCCGCCCTTGGCGGCACGTCCGCGACCGTGGACAGCTTCGCGTTCACTGCGCTGGCGCGTTACAAATTAAACGACGCGCTCAGTGTGCACGGCGGCCTGCGCTATCAGGAAATCGAATCAGAAGTTAACCTGCGTGGTTTGGCCTATGGCGGCCTGAACGGGTATCGCGGCGAATTCGACGGCGATGGTGCAGTAGGCTATGTGATCGGCGCGGCCTTCGAGCGCCCCGAGATCGCCCTGCGTGTGGCGCTGACCTACAACTCGAAAATCACCCATGATCTGGCGACACGCGAAACAATCAGCGGCACACCCGTCGCCGCTCCAAGCGTTACCGAAGTGGTCGCCCCAGAAAGCCTGAACCTTGATCTTCAAACAGGCATCGCCGCCGACACACTGTTGTTCGGGTCGGTCCGCTATGCCCGCTACAGCGATACCCGCGTCGCCGCCGCTTTCTTTGACGCGGCAGTCGATCCGGGCACACCCGGCAGCTCGATTACGGATATCGAGGACAGCACGGATTATGAGATCGGCATCGGTCGCCGCTTTAACGAGAAGTTCTCGGGCTCCATTGCGATCGGCTACCAGAGCAGCGGATCGGACTCGCTCGTCTCGCCGTTGTCGCCAAACAACGGCGCCCGCTATCTGTCGCTGGGCGCATCTTATGCGGTCCGTAGCGATATTACGGTAAGCGGCGGCATCCGGTATACCGATTTCGGCAACGCAAGTCCTGAGACCGGCACGCCGGACGTGGGTCGTGCGGATTTCAACGACAATTCCGCGATCTCGGCAGGTTTCAAGATTTCCTACGCCTTCTGATTAAGCACAAGAAACGGATCGTGGCGGGCCTGACAAACTGGTAGGCCCGCCATATGAACAATCAGCTCGACACCAAAAGCTGGGGCCTTTTGTGCCTCCTCGCCCTGATCTGGGGCGCCTCATTCCTGTCCATCCGCATCGCACTCGACGAAGTGCCGCCACTCACTGCCGTCGCGCACCGCGTAGGCTGGGCAACCCTGGTGCTGTGGATCTATGTGATCGCCAAGGGTCTGCCCCTGCCGCGCGGTCGGCGCATCTGGATGGGGTTTCTCGGTATGGGACTGCTGAACAACGTCATTCCTTTCTCGCTCATGGCCTGGGGCCAGCTGCATATCCCGACGGGTCTGACCTCGATCTTCAATGCATCCACCGCCATTTTCGGCGTCCTTGTGGCCGCCCTGTTGCTCAGCGATGAGAGGCTGTCGCGGCGCAAAGCCATGGGCGTCGCGATCGGGTTTGCCGGTGTGGTCACGGCCATCGGCACTGAGAGCCTGCGCGACTTCGACATTACTTCGCTGGCGCAACTGGCAATCCTCGCAGGCACGCTTTCCTACGCATTTGCCGGTGTCTGGGCGCGCAAAAGGCTGAGCGGGCTGGCCCCGCAGGTTGCCGCTGCGGGCATGCTCACCACTTCGACGCTGGTGATGCTACCGCTGGCCTGGGCCATCGACGGCCCGATCCGTCTGGATCTGCAGCCGCGCACCATCGTCGCAATCGCGTATTACGCCATTGGATCCACCGCCATTGCCTATCTGATCTATTACCGCGTCCTCGCGCTGGCGGGCAGCGGTAATCTGATGCTCGTCACCCTGCTTGTCGCGCCAATCGCCATCGTTCTGGGCGCCTTGGTTCTGGGCGAAACACTTGCCCCCAATGCCTACAAAGGTTTCGCCCTGCTGACCCTTGGTCTGATCATCATTGACGGGCGGCTGATTGACCGGATGCGGCGCGCGCGCTAGGGAGAGCGGACCCAGAGACCCGGAGGCTCCCATGCTCTATCCCGACGCAAAAAGCTGGCGCGCGGCGCCGCGCAAGTCAGTGCTGTTTTTTGGCATGTCGGGCCTCGGGAAAACCCATATTTCCAAACTGCTGGTGCAACAGGGCGGCTGGTTCCACTATTCCGTCGACTACCGCATCGGCACCTCCGGTATGTATCCGCACATCAAGGATAACCTGATCGCCCACGCCATGCGCGAGCCGTTTCTGGCCCAGATGCTGCGAGCCGACGCGATCTACCTTGAGCCCAACGTACACGATCATGATCTAAGCGCGGTCGCGGCCTATCTCGGCAAACCGGGGAACGCGGAAAAAGGCGGGCTGCCTATGGCGGAGTACGAACAGCGCCAGAACCAGTTCCGCATCGCCGAGATCGCCGCGCTGGAGGACACGGCCCACTTTATGGAACGGGCAGAGCGGCTTTATGGCTACCGGAATTTCATCTGCGACACCGGTGGGTCGATTTGCGAATGGATCGACCCCGAGGACGCAGATGACCCGCTGCTTAAGGCGCTTTCCAAGCAATGCCTGCTGGTCTGGATCGATGGCGACAACGCCCACACGGAGGAGTTGATCCGCCGTTTTGACCGCGCCCCAAAACCAATGGCGTATCAGCCCGCCTTTCTGGCGCGGGTCTGGTCCGAATATCTGAGCGAAAACAATTTAGAAGAAGACGATGTTGATCCTGATGCCTTCATCCGTTGGACCTATGCGCAGGCGCTCGCCCACCGGCAGCCGCGCTATGGCGCGATGGCGCGGCACGGCGTCACCATCACCGCAGATGATCTGCATGCGGTCACATCCGGTGATGACTTCGACGATCTGATCGCCTCGCTGCTGCCACACGATTAGGTGCGCGCCCTTGAGGCGGTGCGCGTCCCGCTCTATTTAATTTGTTCGCCTGACTAAGAAAGTGCCACGCCGATGCCCATCAAGATCCCCGCAGCCCTGCCCGCCTATGCCGTCCTCACGCGTGAGGGCGTCAGCGTCATGGACGAGGATCAGGCGGCGCGTCAGGACATCCGCCCGCTGCGCATCGCCCTGCTGAACCTGATGCCAAAGAAAATTCAGACGGAAAACCAGTTCGCCCGCCTGATCGGTGCGACCCCGCTCCAGATCGAGCTTACGTTGCTGCGCATGACCGATCACCAGACCCGCAACACCGCCGCCGCACATATGGAGAGCTTCTACCGCCCCGTATCGGAGGTCTGGGACGAGAAATTCGACGGGCTGATCATCACCGGCGCCCCGATCGAGCATCTGGATTTCGAGGATGTGGATTATTACGGTGAGCTTAAGCGCGTCATGGACTGGACCCAGACCAATGTGCAATCCACCATGGCCGTCTGCTGGGGCGGCATGGCGATGATCAATCACTTCCACGGCGTCGCAAAGCATATACTGGACGCGAAAGCCTTCGGTTGTTTCCGCCACCGCAATCTCGCTTCCGCCTCGCCCTTTCTCAACGGGTTTTCGGATGATTGCGTGATCCCCGTGTCGCGCTGGACCGAGATCCGGCAACGGGAAGTCGATGTCGTGCCAGCGCTCAAAACCCTGCTCGGCAGTGATGAGGTCGGCCCCGCCCTGATCGAGGATGCCGCGCACCGCGCGCTCTATGTCTTCAACCACTTCGAATACGACCGCGACACGCTGAAGCAAGAATACGACCGCGACATCGCTTCCGGCACGCCGATCAATGTGCCGGTGAATTATTACACCAACGATGATCCAGACCAGCCACCGGTCAACCGCTGGCGCAGCCACGCACATCTGCTTTACGGCAACTGGATTCAGGAAATTTATCAATCGACGCCTTATGATATCCAAAAAATTGGCCACTAGAATGTTCATCCTCGCCGCGATTGCACTGGCGTTTGTCGTCACGGTCCAATGGCGGTCGTCCGCACGTGAGGCGCAGGCGACCACCAGCTATCCGCCACAAGGTCGCGTGATTGATGTGGATGGCACGCCCGTGCATGTCCTCATCGCCGGCAGCGGCCCCGATCTGGTGCTGATCCACGGTGCCAGCGGCAATGTCCGCGACTGGACCTTCGATTTCGTTGACCGCGTATCAGACCGCTACCGGGTGATCATGTTCGACCGGCCCGGCCTTGGCTGGACAGGCCGCCTGCCGGGCAAATCGGGGCCGTGGAACGCACAGTCAGAGACCCCGATGGAGCAGGCTGCTCTGTTGCAAAAAGCGGGTGCCATCATCGGGATCGACCGGCCTGTGGTCGTCGGCCATTCGTTCGGCGGTGCGGTGGCAATGGCCTGGGCACTGGGCCTACCCGACGAGACGGCAGCCGTCGTAATGCTGGGCGCTGTCTCCAATCCTTGGCCCGGCGATTTGGGCTGGACCTACACGGTCAACGGCTCGGTTTTGGGTGGCGCGCTTCTGGTGCCGGTGCTGTCGGCCTTCGTGCCGCAGTCTTACGTCGATTCCAGCGTCGAGAGCATATTTGCCCCGCAACCGGCGCCCGATGGCTATGCCGCCCACGTCGGCGCGGGTCTTGTGCTACGCTCTGAGAGCCTGCGGGCCAACGCCCAACAGGTCAATTCCCTGCGCCCCCATATCGTGACGATGTCCAAACGCTATGACAGCCTGCCGATGCCCTTCGAGATCGTGCACGGTGATGCCGATACCATCGTGCCCCTGCGCATCCATTCAGAGCCGCTGTCGCGCCAGGTGCCCGGTGCGGCGCTGACGGTGCTGCCCGGTATTGGCCATATGCCCCAGCATGTGGCACCAGATGCGGTCGTGGATGCAATCGACCGTGCCGCCACCCGTGCGGGTTTGCGTTGATGTCCCGAACGGCCCATAGTGCCTGAGCCCCACGACAGGAAGTCCGCGATGCAATTGCCCTTCGACGGCGCGATCAGCGCTTTTTACGAGACTGACGCGCCCGCTGACCTGCGTGCTGCCGTGAATTCGGCCGAATCGGGCGATATTATTTCACAAAGCTATCCACACCGCTCCCGCATGAGGCGCAAGACCTATGAGCGGGAGATGGACGCCCTCCAGATCGAGCTGGTCAAGCTGCAAGCGTGGGTGCGCGAGACGGGAACGCGCATGGCCATCGTGTTCGAGGGGCGCGATGCGGCCGGAAAAGGGGGCACCATCGGGCGCTTCCGCATGAACCTCAATCCGCGCGGCGCCCGCGTTATAGCTCTTGGAAAACCAACTGATCAAGAGCGCGGGCAGTGGTATTTCCAGCGCTATATCAGTCATCTTCCTGCCGCAGGCGATATGATATTCTTTGACCGCTCGTGGTATAACCGCGGCGTGGTCGAGCCTGTGTTCGGTTTTTGTACGCCCGATGAGAACACCCAATTTTTCAATCAGGTCCAACCGTTCGAGCAGATGTTGGTCGAGGACGGCGTTCATCTGTTCAAATTCTGGCTCAACATCGGCCGCGCAGAGCAGCTGCGCCGGATGCTCAAGCGCGAGCGCGATCCGCTCAAGCAATGGAAGCTGTCGGGCATCGACGTGAAGGGTCTGCACCTGTGGAACGAATATTCCGCCGCCATTCAGGATACTTTGGCGCGCAGTCACACGGGCAACGCACCTTGGACCATCATCCGGTCCGATGACAAGCGGCGCGCGCGGCTCAACGCGATCCGCGCCGTGCTGCACCGCTTTGAGTATACACACAAAGACGTGGATGCCGTGGGCGAGATCGATACCGCAATCTGTGCCGGACCAGAGATCTGGAATGCCTAAACGGGGGTATCATCACGGCAATCTGCGTCAGGCGCTGGTGGATGCCGCACTTGAGCTGATCGAGTTGCGCGGACCGACCGGGTTCACGCTGTCTGAGGCGGCAAAACAGGCGGGTGTCACGCCTGCCGCCGTTTACCGCCATTTCGAGGGCCGCGAGGATCTGATCGCCGAGGCGGCCCTGCAAGGCTATGAAATCTTTGGTGACCTGATGGAGTTCGCCTATGCTAGCGGCCAGCCGTCAGCCCTCAAAGCATTCGAGGCGACGGGCCGCGCCTATCTTGCATTTGCGCGCAAATATCCCGGCCACTACATCGCAATGTTCGAGAGCGGCGTACAGATTAACCGCAGCGCCGCCCTTGCATCGGTCGCCAACCGCGCCAACGGGGTGCTGGAAAAGGCAGCGACCGATCTTAGCCAGCATATCCCCGCCGAAAAACGCCCGCCCGCCTCAATGTTCTCCGCCCATATCTGGGCAATGAGCCACGGGGTTGTCGAGCTGTTTGCGCGCAATTCCCCCGGACGCGCCTCACCCTTCCCGCCCGAGGATTTGCTGGAGACCGGGATCGGGATATATCTGCGCGGCTTGGGCCTGATCGCGCCGGATGATTAGGCGGCGATTGCCAGATCGTTCAAGGATTCCGCCGCTATTGTGAACGACCTTTTGCGCGCGGCAGGATCGTGGATTTGACCAGTCAGGATCAACTCGTCGGGCCGGTATTTCGCGACCAGATCCGTAAGTTCCCTGCGCACCGTTTCCCGGCACCCCACCGCCGAAATCCGCAAAGCCTGATCCACTCCCCGTCGCAAGGCAGTCCCAATCTCGGCATCGATATCGTCGACCGGGCGCGGCAACTTACCGGGCATGCCCGAGCGTAGCCGTGCAAAAGCCTGCTGCACCGAGGTGCGTAAATATGCCGCCTCGGCATCCGTATCCGCCCCGATCACATTGACCGCAAGCATGAATTTCGGCGCGCTCAGCGCAGCGGATGGTTTGAAATCACGTCGGTAGATGAACGCTGCATCCTCCAGCGCATCCGGCGCGAAATGCGATGCAAACGCATAGGGCAGCCCGAAATGCGCCGCCAGTTGCGCGCCATAGAGCGACGATCCCAAAATCCACAGCGGCACATGGGTGCCCTGACCGGGATGTGCCTGCACTGGCGCGCGCGGATCGGCGTCGCTGAGATATCCCATGAGTTCTGCAACTTCGGCGGGGAAGTTATCCTCCCCCGTGCGCCCGCGCCGCATCGCCTGCCAAACCGCATGGTCGCCACCGGGGGCACGGCCCAGACCCAGATCTATGCGCGGGCCGTACAGCGTGGCCAGCGTTCCGAACTGCTCTGCGATACTCAAAGGCGCATGATTTGGCAGCATGATGCCCCCCGCGCCCACGCGAATGGTCTTGGTCTTGCCCGCCACATGCCCCAACAGCACCGAGGTCGCAGCGGAGGCGATCCCCGGCATGTTGTGATGCTCCGCCATCCAGTAGCGGTGGTATCCCAGCGCTTCGGCATGCTGCGCAAGATCCGCGCTGTTGTGCATCGCGTCGGCTGCGGTGCTGCCCTCGGGCACAGGGCATAGATCAAGGATGGAATAGTTCATAGCGGTCTCCTCACGAGGTTGCCCTTAACATAAGCGCGCATGTAGCTTCTTGAAAGCCCGTGGAAAGGAAATCGCCGCACCCTACCCTTGGGCTTTGCACTCCGCATTGCCGAATTTCGCTTGGCAGCTCTCCATGGTGCATTGGGCAATCTGAATATCGCGGCGTGGCGCGTTGCGGTCCACGGTACGCACGGCGGGAACGGTATAAAATTCTGTCCGCATGACCTGATCGCAGATCAGCGTATTCCCACTCCCCTTGCAAATCGTGCGTCCGGTCGGCACCTGCCGCGTCTCAGACCGGTTGTACAACTCGCGTTCCAGCCGAGGCGGTATTTTTGTCAGCCACGTAGATTTGCACAGGTTTTGCTCGGCTCTGAATTCAGGTGTGCCGCAGCCCGCTAAAATTAGAAGAGGGATCAACAGTGCTGTGTGTTTTTGCATGGCCGATGTTCCCCCTGACAGGCCTGGTGTCACCCTCAGCTTACAGGTCCCAAAGCGATCTTTTCAACACCAAGTCCGCCATCCCCGAGCATAATCCAGCCCCGAACAAAAAAGGCCGCACCCTGCGGCGCGGCCTTTTCCAAAAAATCTCGTAAAACTTAGCGCTTGGAGAACTGGAAGCTCTTACGCGCTTTTGCCTTACCGTATTTCTTACGCTCGACCACACGGCTGTCGCGGGTCAGGAAGCCTGCCGCTTTCAGCGCGCCACGGTGGGAGGGGTCGAACAGCTGGAGTGCCTTCGACACACCATGCTTGACCGCACCAGCCTGACCGGACAGACCGCCGCCCTTAACCGTTGCGACAACGTCGAACTGGCCATCGGTGCCGGTGATGCCGAAAGGCTGTTGCAGGATCATCTGCAATACCGGGCGCGCGAAATATTCATTCTGCGGCTTGCCGTTCACGGTAACCTTGCCTGAACCCGGCTTGATCCAGACGCGGGCGACCGCGTCTTTGCGTTTACCTGTGGCGTAGGCGCGGCCGAACTCATCTTTGACGGGCTCGCGCGGGGTCATGTCTATCTGGGGTGTGCCCTGAACGCCACCGATATCGGCAGTCACCACGTCCTTGAGATCTTCGAGTGTGTTGATTTCGTCAGCCATGCTCATGCGCTCCGCGTGTTTTTGCTGTTCATGGATGCGACATCCAGAACGGTAGGCTCTTGGGCCTCGTGGGGGTGCTCACCACCGGCGTAGACACGCAGGTTGGTCATGATCTGGCGGCTCAGACGGTTGCCGGGCAGCATACGCTTGACGGCCATCGTCACGATACGCTCGGGGTGCTTGCCTTCGAGGATCTGTTCTTTGGTCCGCTCTTTGATGCCGCCGGGGTGGCCGGTGTGCCAATAGAACTTTTCGTCGCGCTTTTTGCCGGTCATCTGGATTTTCTCGGCATTGATCACGATGACATTGTCGCCGCAGTCCATGTGAGGGGTGAACGAGGGCTTATGCTTGCCCCGCAGACGCATGGCGATGATCGACGCAAGACGACCCAGCACGATGCCTTCGGCGTCGATGATGATCCATTTCTTGTCGATGTCTGCCGGTGTTGCAGAAAAGGTTTTCATGTACGGTAATCCCGTTTAGTTGGAGATGGGCGGCTGCCCGTTTTCATAGGCGGCTTATACCCCAGCCTTGCGCCGGGTCAAGCGCGGTATACCGGATAAAACACATCAAAATCATACCCTTACGATTACGGTATTATTATACCCCATATTTTGGCTGAATTTTCACGCCTTCTCTGTCAAACCCCAATCTCGTCACTCGGGTTGTCCAGCAGATCGCGCAGGCGCGCCATCGCGGCGTCGAAACTACGCAGACTGACGCCTGCGTTGATCGCCATGCGCACCGCATGGGGCGATTGCGCATGGCGTGCGGCAAATTCCTCCGCCGCACGCACCCGCACGCCGCGCGTCTCGGCCGCGCGGCAGAACGCACTTGCCCGCCAGCCTTCGGGCAGATTGAGCCAGACAAACGGCACATCTTCGCGCCAGTGCAGATCGTATCCGCCCAGATTGTTCACCGCGACCTTCACATAATCGCCCACCGCCGCGCGGGTGCGCGCCAGAACGCCGTCCAGATCCGGATGGGCCAGAAGGGCTGCGGCCAGATCGGTCATGGGCGTGGCAAGGCCGAAGAATCCGTGCTCTGCCGCGCGGTGGAGCGCGGGGGTCATCTCGCGCGGACCAATGGCGCAACCGATGCGCAGGGCGGGTGTGATGGATTTACTCAGCGAGGTCAGATACCACCCCCGCTCGGGCGCGAGACTTCGGTAAGCGGGCGCCTGGGCCTCCCCGATGCGGTAGCAATCATCCTCCACGATCTGTAGATCGAACCGCCGGGCGACCTCGACGATACGGTGGCGCCGCGCGGCCGGGCTGAACCCGCAGGTGGGGCTGTGCACTTCGGGCGAGGTGCAAATGATCTGCCCTTCGGGATAGCGCTCGGCGGCGGCGGCCAGCGCGTCCGGGCACAGGCCATCCGCGTCCATCGCCACCGGCACCACATCGGCACGCAGCGCCGCGGCCACACGGCGAAAGCCCGGATAACACAGCTCCTCTACGAAGATCACGGGCCGCCTGCCCTTCAGGATCGTCTGGAAGATCAGCATGATCGCATTTTGCCCGCCGTGCGACAGGACGATATCGTCCTGCGTCAGCGGCCCCACGTCGATGTCTCGAAGCCAGTGCAGCATGGCCTCCCGCGCAGGCTGTGCCCCGCGCCGCGACGGATAGTGCATCACTCCCGAGGGCGGATCATTGGCGATTTGCGCCATCAGGCTGCGGATCAGCTTGGACTGGCCCCCATTGGGCAGATGCGGCGAGAAAAGATTGACGTCGAAATTATCGCCGCCGGTCAGATGCTCAATCACATCCATTTCCATGAGGTTGAGCGGTGGCTCGCTCGCGGGGGCCTCCGCAACAAACGTCCCGCGCCCAACTTCGGCCCGCAACACCCCCTCGTCGGTGAGCAGCGTGTAGGCCCGCGCCACGGTCCCCGGCGTCATCGCAAGCGTCCAGCCCAGCTCGCGCACCGGCGGCAGTCTTTCGCCCTCGCGCAGTGCCTTTGCCGTAATCGCATCGCGGATTGCCTGCACCACAGCGCGGTATTTCGGTTTGACCGCCGGATCGATCTGCGGCTCCCAAATTGTATCCATTACAATGTTTCCGTAGCTCTGCATGAAATTGTATTGTACCCCTTATTCATGGCGATACCGCCAGATTGTGTCAATACAATTTATTCAAGGAGATTTACCCATGTCATCGGCAGCGATCCTGACAAACGACGCCCTCGCGGTCCTGAACTCCAGCCGCAGCATGCCGCTGCTGGCGGTGATCAGTGTCAAGTTTGCAGCCTCCCTGACAACATGGGCAACCCGCCGTCGCACACGCCTTTCGCTCGACCAGCTCGAAGCGTGGCAGCTGCGCGACGTGGGGCTTACACCGAAGGCGGCTCGTTCCGAGGCGCGCAAGGTGTTCTGGCGCGCGTGACATCCCCGTGACGCTCCGCCGGACCTCTTCACTGGGCAGGGATCATCCCTGCCCTTTTTTGGTACAATTTAGCAACTGACCAGATTGTGCCGCTAAAGCGACTTCACTGGCGGGATGGCATAGGTCATCGTCGCCTGCGCCACCGGCTCCGCCATCCCTTCGGAATAGACCAGAACGTGGCTTACCGACAGCTGGCGCCCCAGCTTCAACAACTTGGCCGTCGCGATCAGATCAACGCCCGCACGCGGCTTGCGCATAAAATCAAGCGAGCAATTAGTCGTCACCGCCAGCGCCTGAGGCCCGATCATCGCCAGCGTCGCAATATAGGCAGCCACATCGGCCAATGCGAACATCGATGGCCCTGATACCGTACCACCGGGGCGCAGATGCTTGTCGGTGATGATCAGCCGCATGGTCACTTCGTTCGGCTTGACCTCTTCGACATTGAAATCATCGGCCACCTGCTGGAACACCTCTCGCATAAACGCCATCAGCTGCGGTGCATCCATTTTCGGTTGCGCTGTCTCGGCCATCCTTGTTCTCCCTGTCCGTTTGGTCCTAGAGTTGCCATAACACGGGAGGCGTACAAGATGGCAATTCTGGAAATGACGCAGCGGGACGCGGTCACGCATCTCACGATGAACAGCCCCGAGCGGCTCAATGCGCTGAGCAACGAGATGTTGGCGGCGTTGCAAGATAGGCTGGACGCGCTCGCCGATGATCCCACCTGTCGCGTGATCATATTGTCAGGGGCGGGCAAAGCATTTTGTGCGGGCCACGATCTGCGCCAGATGCAGGCCATGCGCCAGAATGAAGATGGGGGCGCGGCAAGTTTCGCCGATCTGTTCGCGCGCTGCACAGACGTGATGATGCGGATCCAGTCGATGCCGCAACCGGTGATCGCACAGGTCCACGGCATCGCCACGGCTGCGGGGTGTCAGCTGGTGGCGACCTGCGACATGGCCGTGGCGGCGCAGGGCACCCGATTCGGGGTCAACGGCGTCAACATCGGCCTGTTCTGCTCGACGCCTATGGTTGCGCTTAGCCGCAACATGGCACCTAAAAAGGCGTTCGAGATGCTGGTCACCGGCGATTTCATCGAGGCGGCGCGCGCCGAAGAACTTGGGCTGGTTAACCGCGTGGTTGAGCCAGACGCGCTGGAGCGCGAAACCGCCGCCCTCGCCGACCAGATCGCGGGCAAGCTGGGGGCCGCAGTCCGGATTGGCAAGCGCGCCTTTTACGACCAACGCGATATGGGCACGGCAGATGCTTATGCCCACACCGGTGCTGTCATGGTCGAAAATCTGCGGAACGCGGACACGAATGAGGGCATGCAGGCCTTCATCGAAAAACGAAGCCCTGACTGGAAGCAGTAGTAACTTCAGGGGTTTGGCCATTGTTGCGCAAATGGCACCACACTGTTGCTCAGTTGCGTCTGGTAATTCGGGCAAGATTAAGGCACAAATAAGACACGGCAAAAAGCGCTGCCCCATTTTGGGTCGCCGCCTGCGGAAGATCCCTCCAGATCAGACTCTCATCTGATCCCCTTATTCCCGCAGCGGCGACCCCAAAAATCGGTTTTCCCCTAAAATCTATGCCAGATCGACGGTTCGGCATTATGTCTGAGCTTTTGCCGCACCCCCCGTGCATCGCGGCTGTTGCGCGTGCGCGCCTGCTGGATTATCTGCGAGCCATGGACAATACATTACACATCATCGGCGGCGGTATGGCCGGATCAGAGGCCGCATGGCAGGCCGCTCATCTTGGCATCAAGGTCGTCATCCACGAAATGCGCCCCACCGTCGAGACATTTGCCCACCAGACTGGCCTTCTGGGCGAGATGGTCTGCTCAAACTCGTTCCGCTCGGACGACAGCGAGCAGAATGCCGTGGGGCTGCTGCATTGGGAAATGCGGGCGGCAAACGGGTTGATCATGCAAACGGCAGAGAAACATCGCTTGCCCGCAGGTGGCGCACTGGCCGTGGACCGTGACCCTTTTGCGCAGTCGGTGACCGATGCGCTGTTGGCTCATCCCAATATCTCCGTTGAATACGGCGAGATCAAAACCCTCCCCACCGAAGGCCGATGGATCATCGCCACCGGCCCGCTCACCTCGACCGATCTGGGGGCTGCCATCGCAGCCGAGACCGGAGCCGAGGCGTTGGCCTTCTTCGATGCGATCGCCCCAATCGTCTATCATGACAGCATCGACATGAGCAAAGCGTGGATGCAGTCGCGCTATGACAAGGGCGAGACCGAAGAAGAGCGGACCGCCTATCTGAACTGCCCGATGGACAAGGCGCAGTACGAGGCCTTCATCGACGCATTGGCCCAAGCCGACACGACTGAGTTCCATGAGGGAGAAACAGCTGGCTATTTCGACGGCTGCCTGCCGATCGAGGTCATGGCAGAGCGTGGCCGCGAGACGTTGCGTTTTGGTCCGATGAAGCCTGTGGGCCTGACCAACCCGCACCAACCCGATGTGAAGCCCTATGCCGTGGTCCAGCTGCGCCGCGATAATAAGCTTGGAACGCTCTATAATATCGTGGGCTTCCAGACCAAGATGAAGTACGGCGCGCAAACCGATGTTTTCAAAAGTATTCCGGGCTTGGAGAATGCCAGCTTTGCGCGGCTTGGCGGTATCCACCGTAATACATTCCTGAACTCGCCCACGTTGCTCGACGGTCAGATGCGCCTCAGATCGCGGCCCAATATCCGTTTTGCAGGCCAGATCACCGGCGTCGAGGGTTATGTCGAGAGTGCTGCGATGGGGTTGCTGGCCGGGCGCATGGCTGCGGCGGAGATATCAGGCGGGCAGATCGAGACCCCTCCCGCGACCACCGCCACCGGTGCACTCATCACCCATATCTCGGGCGGTGCCGAGGCAAAAACATTTCAGCCTATGAACGTCAACTTCGGTCTTTTCCCCCCAGTCGAGGGGCTCAAAGCCGGGCGGCGCGGACGCAAGGACCGGTATAAAGCGTACACCGACCGTGCCAAGGCGGACTGGCAAGACTGGCTGAACACTGGACAATGCGACTGACGGACTTAAGATATTGGAATGTTCAAAACTTTCTTAGACTTGGTTTATTTCGACCGTGATCCGTGTGCCACGCGCGGCCTCTACGACGACTGGTCCGGGTCCTACGATGTTGAAATGACCGGTAACGGATATGTAACGCCTGCCCGCTGTGCTCAGGCATTGGCCTCCTTTGCAGCCGATACATCTTTGCCATTGCTGGATTTTGGATGCGGAACCGGACTTGCCGGTTTGGCATTCAGGGATTCTGGCTTTAGCGTGTTGGACGGCGTGGATCTGTCGGGCGAAATGATTGCGCAGGCTGACGCGAAAGGCATCTATCGGAATCTGACCCCGGTCGAGGCTGATACACCTATCCCCGGGGGCTATCCATTTATCGCAGCCGTTGGCGTGATCGGTGCGGGAGCCGCTCCGCTTTCAGTACTGGATATGTTGCTTCATGCCCTGCCGCCCGGCGGCCTGCTTGTATTTTCATTCAACGACCTCACGCTTGCAGATCCTGCGAGCATGGGACGTTTGAACGAATGGCTTGACTGTGGTGCCGCGCGGCTACTTTTTGCTGAGCACGGCGCGCATCTGCCCGAAAAGAACATTCAATCCACCGTCTACGTGGTTGAAAAAGCTTGACCTTCGCGACAAGGTTCGCGCCATCGCCTACCGGCCCGCTCCACCTTGGTCATGCCTATTCCGCGCTATTGGCCTTTGATCTGGCACAGGCAGCGGGGGGGCGGTTTCTGTTACGGATCGAGGATATCGATCAGTCGCGCGCGGACGCGAAGTGGGAGGCGCAAATCTACGACGATCTCGCGTGGCTGGGTCTTGCATGGGAGATCCCCGTCTTGCGTCAGTCTGAGCGTCAGCCGGTCTATGACGCTGCCCTCGATGACCTTTGGGCGCGCGGCCTGCTTTACCCCTGTAGGTGTAGCCGCGCCGACATCGCCGCGGCAACCAGTGCGCCGCAAGAGGGCGCGCCCCTGCTGGGCCCTGACGGCGTGATCTATCCGGGGACCTGCCGGCCAGCAGTTGCACCAACCGGTCCCCGCCCACAAAATGAGGCATTACGACTTGATATTGCTCAAGCTTGTCGAAATTTGTCGCACACCTTCCAATTTATCGAGGAAGGGGGCGACGCTCAGCGAACGTTCACTTTCGATGCCCGTTACATGATTGAAACAGTTGGCGATATTGTCCTGGCACGCCGCGACATGGGCACCTCTTATCATTTGTCCGTCGTGCTCGATGACGCCGCGCAGCAGATTACCCATGTTGTGCGTGGTGAGGATCTGTTTGAGGCGACACACATTCATATCGTGCTGCAGCATTTACTGGGCCTGCCGCAGCCCCGGTATCACCATCACCGCCTGATCCGCGACTCCGCCGGTAAACGTCTGGCAAAACGCGACGATGCGCGTGCCATCTCACTCTACCGCGCAGAAGGCAAAGCTGCGATGGATATTCGCTCCTTAACAAAGGCATAGAGAGACATCTTAATCCTTTGAACGCGTGTCAACCTCACCTTGCGCTGTCACGGTCGTGTAAAAGCAGCTGCGCGCGCCGGTATGGCAGGCAGGTCCCGTCTGCTCGACCTGCATCAACAGACAATCGCGGTCGCAATCGACGCGCATTTCCTTAAGCATCTGCACGTTGCCCGAGGTAGCACCCTTGACCCAAAATTCCTGCCGCGACCGGCTCCAATAGGTGACCTCACCGCTCGCAAGGGTGCGCGCCAGACTTTGCGCGTTCATCCAGGCCATCATCAGGATCTCCCCGGTCTTGTGATCCTGCGCGATTGCCGAGATCAGCCCCGCCTCGTTGTATTTCAGGCTGGTCGGATCAAAGGACATCGTGAAGCACCCCGCTCAAAAGTTTTTGCATCTGCTGATCTTCGCTTTATGTATTGGACAGATAAAGGAAACACCATGCCCAGCGACACAGACCTGATCAAGCTTTACTCGGCGCGTATTCTAGCGCTTGCCGCCGACATTCCGCACTTGGGCCGTCTGGACGCACCCGACGCAACGGTCACCCGTCGCTCACCGTTATGCGGATCGAGTGTTACAGTTGATGTCACCATGAAAGATGGAAAGCTTGCAACATTGGGGCAGGATGTCAAAGCCTGCGCATTGGGCCAGGCTGCGGCGGCGATCACTGCTCAGGCTGCCGAAGGTGCAACACTCAGTCAGATCGAGCATGCCCGCGACCAGCTCAAATCAATGCTGAAAGGCAGCGGCACCGTGCCAGATGCGCCGTTCGACGGGTTCGAGGTCCTTACGCCGGCGGTTGATTATAAAAACCGCCACGCGTCTATCCTGCTAAGCATCGAAGCGCTCGCGGAAGCCATGGCAACCGCCCGAACTTCCGCCTGAGCCTCTCGCGACGGTCACACAACATTTTAGCCGACCAAAAAAAACGCCGCACATCCGAAACGGATGGCGGCGAAGGAAGTGCGTTTTTCACGGGGACCCGGAGACGGTCAGGGAGAATACTCCCAAAGCGTTATGGACAGGCAGAACATAACGGAAGGTGCATGAATTTGGGACAAATGCATCAATACACCGGCTCCAGCGTGAAATCGCAGGCAGAAAACTCAAACAATACCGGGAAGATGCAGACCAGCCACCAAAATAACGATCAAAGCGGCAGCACCTGCTGCGTCTTGCGCCAATGTGTCTTGCGACCTGATGGCGATGGCTTTTACTGTTTGGTAGAAGGTCATGTGTCTCTCCGTTCTTGTTGCAGCTTTGTTCTCATATTATGAACAATGTGTAAAGAACTTTAAGAGAACATTTGTGAACTTTTCAGAACAAAATCTCTAACCCACTGATATTAAACAGATCGCTTCTTCCTGCCGCATCAGCCACAGCAGCATCCGCGCGGCGCGCCCGCGATCGCTTTGCAGCGCGGGATCATCGTGTAGCAATTTGCGCGCGTCCGATTGCGCGACCGCCATGAGGGCCGCTTGTTTCTCCAGATCTGCCACCTTGAACCGCGGCACACCAGATTGCGCCGTCCCGATCAGATCGCCGGTGCCGCGCATTTTCAAATCGGTTTCCGCAATTACGAATCCGTCTTCGGTCTCGCGCAACACTTCGAGGCGCTGGCGCCCGGTTTCGGTCAGGGGGTTCTGATACATCAGCAAACAGCTCGACGCCGCCGAGCCGCGCCCCACACGACCCCGCAACTGGTGCAACTGTGCCAGACCGAAACTCTCCGCCCGCTCAATCACCATAATAGACGCGTTGGGCACATCGACTCCCACCTCGATGACTGTCGTGGCCACCAAAAGCTGCGTCTCGCCGCGCTGGAAGGCCGCCATCGCCGCGTCTTTTTCCGCAGGCGGCATCTGACCATGGACAAGTCCCACCACCCCTTCGCCCAAGGCGGCGCGCAGATGTTTGAACCGCTCCTCGGCAGCGGTCAGATCGCTGACCTCGCTTTTTTCGACCAGCGGACAGACCCAGTAACACTGTCGGCCGTCCGCGATCGCGGCTTGCAAACGCTCGATCACTTGTTGGTAACGGTCGGTGCTGACCAGAACGGTCTGGATCGGTTTGCGGCCGGGAGGTTTTTCGTCCAGCACGCTCACGTCCATATCGCCGTATTGCGCCAGCGCCAGGCTGCGCGGAATCGGTGTCGCGGTCATCACCAGCACGTCCGCTTGCCGCCCCTTACGGCCCAGCTCCAACCGCTGGCGTACGCCAAAACGGTGCTGTTCATCCACCACCGCAAGGCGCAGATCGTGAAATACGACGCTCTCCTGAAACACCGCATGGGTGCCGACAAGGATCTGGATATCGCCACGCTCAAGCGCGGCCAGCTTGGCCGCCCGCTCGCTGCCCTTGTCACGGCCCGTCAAAATCTCCAACACGACGCCCGCGCTTTCGGCCAACGGTTGCAGCCCTTGCAAATGCTGGCGGGCAAGGATCTCGGTTGGTGCCATCAGGACGCCCTGCCCGCCTGCCTCCACCGCTGCCAGAAGCGCCATAAACGCGACCAGCGTTTTGCCCGCGCCCACATCACCCTGCAACAATCGGTTCATGCGCTGCGCACTGCCCATATCGTCGGTAATTTCAGCGACCGCGCGCGATTGCGCCCCCGTGGGCCGGTAGGGCAAGCTGTCCAGCACCCGCGTCTGCAACCGGCCCGTACCCTTAGAAACACGCCCTTTCTTGCGCCGTTCCACCTGACGCGCCAACGCGAGCGTAAGCTGGTGGGCCAGCAGCTCATCGTAGGCCAGACGCGCGCGGACGGGCGACAAAGCGCTGATATCGCCAAGGTTTTCGGGTTCATGCGCTGAGGTCACTGCCGTGATGAAATCAGGCCATTCCTCTTTGGCCAGCTGGCCAGGATCGATCCATTCCCCCATGTCCGGGATCAGCGCCAGCGCACCGCGCGTGGCCTTGTACATCAATTTCTGGGTGACACCGTGAGTAATGGGATAGACTGGCTCAAAGCGTGGAATGCTGGTGGCATCAGCCTCGGGTACCGTATAATCCGGATGCACCATTTGCGGAATACCGTCAAAAAGCTCTACGCGTCCCGAAACAACACGACGACTGCCCTCGGGCAACGTCTGCTCCCAATAAGTGCCGCGGGCATGAAAAAAAACCAGTTGGAAAGATGTCTGCTGATCTTCCACGTGAATACGGTACGCCCCCCCCTTGTTGCGGGGGGGCATGTGTTTCCCGATGGTCACAGCGACGGTCAGAACCGCCGGAAAATGCGCACCTTGAACAGTGGACAACAGCTGCCGGTCGATCATGGAGTGCGGCAAGGTGAACAGCAAATCGCGCGGCGCGATCACGCCAAGACCTGCGAAATTCTGCGCAGTCTTCGGGCCGATGCCTTTGATCGTCTCAAGCCCCGCAAACAGTGGGAAAAGCGGTTCGGGCCGCGTGCTCATAATCCGTCGATCAGCGCAAGCCAGCCATCTTCATCCAGTGTCTCGATCCCGAAATCGGCCGCTTTCTTGGCCTTGGAGCCTGCTCCCGGACCTGCGACCAAAAGATCGGTCTTGGCGCTGACCGATCCCGCCACTTTTGCGCCCAGCCGTTCTGCACGGGCCTTGGCCTCTGCCCGGGTCATTTTTTCCAGAGTTCCGGTAAAAACCACGGTCTTGCCCGCAACCGGAGATCCGGATGTGTCCGCGCGCACAGCGTCCAGCACGTCGATTTGCGCGACCAGCCGCTCAATCGACGCGCGCTCCGCATCCTGTGCAAAGGCACCTACCAACGATCCGGCCATCACCGCGCCCATTCCGTCAATCGCAATCAGATCATCCCATGCGACGCCTTCTTGCGCGCGGGCCTCCTCCATCGCCTGCGCCAACGCGCTCCACGTGCCGTAATGCAATGCGATCATATTCGCCGATGCCTCGCCCACATGCCGGATCCCCAGACCAAAGATCAGCCGCGCAAGCGGGATTTTCCTCTTGTCCTCGATGGCGGCAAACAGGGCTGTCGCCGATTTCTCGCCCCAGCCTTCACGGTTCTTCAACTGCTGCAGGCCGCTACCATAGCGCGCCTGAAGCATGAAAATATCCGCAGGCTCCGCAATCCAGCCATCCGCATAAAACTGCTCGACCTGCTTTGCGCCCAACCCGTCGATGTCAAAAGCCGCGCGCGACACAAAATGTTTGAGCTTTTCGACCGCTTGCGCAGGGCATATCATACCGCCCGAACAGCGGCGCACCGCATCACCCGGCTCGCGCGGCGCATCGCTGCCGCATTCAGGGCAAATTAGCGGAAATTTGAACGGCTCCGCCGCGTCAGGACGCTTTGAAATATCGACGTCGGCGACTTTTGGAATGACATCGCCAGCGCGGTAGACCTGCACCAGGTCACCCACGCGGATGTCTTTGCCGCCGCGGATTTCCTGCCCCTTACTGTCCAGCCCTTTGATATAATCCTCGTTGTGCAGCGTCGCATTCGACACGACGACGCCGCCCACCGTCACCGGCGCTAACCGGGCAACCGGGCTCAGCGCGCCGGTGCGCCCGACCTGAATGTCGATGCCTTCCAGCATGGTCCAGGCCAGCTCGGCGGGGAATTTATGCGCGATCGCCCAACGCGGCGTGGTCGAGCGAAAGCCCAGACGCGACTGAAGTGCGAGGTCATCGACCTTGTAGACCACACCGTCGATGTCATAGCCCAGTTGTGCGCGTTGCGCTTCGATTTGCGCGTAATGACTTATCATCTCGGTCGGGCCATCACATCGGATTGTCAAAGGATTGGTGGCAAACCCGAGCCGGTCAAGAGCGCAAATTGCACCAAATTGCGTGTCGGCGAGGGGCGCAGACAAACTGCCCCATGCATAGGCGAAAAACCGCAGCGGACGGGCGCGGGTAATCTCTGGATCCAGCTGCCGCAACGATCCTGCGGCAGCATTGCGGGGGTTAGCGAATGTTTTCCCGCCACGCTCCAGTTGCCGCGCATTCAATGCTCCAAAATCCTCATGGCTCATATACACTTCGCCGCGCACTTCGAGGATATCGGGGGCGTTCGAAAGTGTTTGCGGTATGTCCGCAATTGTACGGGCATTGGCGGTGACGTTCTCGCCAACGGCGCCGTCGCCGCGCGTGGCAGCCTGAATAAGAGTGCCGCCCTCGTAGCGCAGCGACAGGGACAAGCCATCAATTTTCGGCTCTGCCGTAAAGATCAAAGATGCCTCTGACGCGAGGCCAAGATACTTCCGTATCGACGTATCGAACTCGTAGACATCCGCCTCGGTGAACGCGTTGCCCAGCGACAGCATCCGAACGTCATGGGTGATCTTGCCGAAACCCGAGGCCGCTGCGGCACCCACCTGATCGGTCGGGCTATCGCTCCGCTTGAGATGCGGAAACCGTTCCTCTATCGCAGCATTGCGCCGCTTAAGAAGATCATACTGCGCATCCGAAATCTCTGGCGCATCATCGGTATGGTAAGCCGTGTTAGCAGAGGCCAGTCTGGCTGCGAGATCCGCCAAAGCGCTCCGCGCCTGATCCTCGGTCAGAATCTCCAGATCGAATTCCGCGTCGTCAGTCTCAGATGTCACAAAACCTGCCTTCGGGTTGCCGCCTATGCACAAGTAAATAGGCCGCGACCTCAGGCAGGTCTAGCGTCTTTCACGTAACCGGCGCACCCAATCAGGCGCTGACGGCCAGATCCATCTCCGCCGGGTTAGGATCACGCAGGACGTACCCACGGCCCCAGACTGTCTCGATATAGCTTGCACCACCTGTCGCGGTGGTCAGCTTTTTCCGAAGCTTGCAAATAAAAACGTCGATGATCTTCAACTCAGGCTCGTCCATACCGCCGTAGAGGTGATTTAGGAACATTTCCTTGGTCAGTGTCGTGCCTTTGCGCAGGCTCAACAGCTCAAGCATCTGGTACTCTTTACCGGTCAGATGCACGGGCTTGCTCTCGACACTCACTGTTTTCGCATCCAGATTGACCGAGATCAGCCCGGTATCGATAACCGACTGCGAATGCCCTTTGGACCGGCGGATGATCGCATGGATACGGGCAACCAGCTCTTCACGGTGGAACGGCTTGGTCAGGTAGTCATCGGCGCCAAAACCAAATCCGCGGATCTTGCTCTCGGTGTCATCGGCGCCTGACAAAATCAGGATCGGCGTCTCTATCCGGCTCAATCGCAATTGGCGCAAGACCTCGTGACCGTTCATATCCGGCAGATCGAGATCAAGAAGGATGATATCATAATCATAGAGCTTGGCCAGATCGATCCCCTCTTCTCCCAGATCCGTCGCGTAGACGTTCAGGTTCGCATGGGTCAACATCAACTCGATACTCTTCGAGGTTGTGGGATCATCTTCGACAAGCAGCACACGCATTATGGTTCATCTCCAGCCAAATGGGGTCAATCACTCCCCTGATCGTGGCCAAAAAAGGTTAACCACGCGTAAACATTAATGTCCTTATGCACATAACAACCTAAAGTTGTCTATATTTTTGTACCATTGTGGCTTTCAGGGCAGCTTCACTGTGGGTTGAAACCGCGCGGACCCATTCGATGAACTCGTCGTCGCTTAGACTATAGCGTGCAAGCGCGTCATCTTTGCTGATCAAACCGTAAACAACACCGCGCACAACGGCGGCTTTTCGTGATGCGACCCACCTGCGCGTCCGCTCCGGCGGCAGATCCGCAATCGTCATCACAGTGCCATCCGCGAGGGTTACAGCGCGGGGACCGTCCACTTTTTTCAGATACATTTTACACCACCATACTCATTACCGCCCCACCTTTGCCCCCGGCCCGTTAAAGACACATGAAGCCGCCCCTTGTGAGTAGTTCGCATTTTCCTATATTCCAAAATAAAGCCACCCCAAAAGGAGGCGCCCCATGGCCCTTGATCAAACACCTCCCCTCAACTCGCTTGGCTTTGCCAAGGCACCCGCAGACACCCGCGTGGTCGTCGCGATGTCGGGTGGCGTGGACAGCTCGGTCGTGGCTGCGATGTTGGCGGAGGAAGGGTACGATGTGGTGGGGGTCACGCTCCAGCTCTATGATCATGGCGCGGCCTTGGCCAAAAAGGGCGCGTGCTGTGCGGGCATCGACATTCACGATGCGCGCCGTGTGGCCGAGGACATGGGATTTCCCCACTACGTTCTCGACTATGAAAACGTATTCAAGGAAGCGGTGATCGACGAATTCGCCGAGAGCTATCTGGGAGGGGCCACGCCAGTGCCCTGCATCCGCTGCAACGAGCGGGTGAAATTCAAGGATTTGCTGGAGACAGCGAAAGATCTTGAGGCCGATTGCATGGCGACAGGTCATTATATTCAGCGCAAGATGGGTGACCACGGCGCAGAATTGCACGCCGCCGCCGATGCCAGCAAAGATCAGAGCTATTTCCTGTTCTCGACCACGCCCGAGCAGCTGGACTATTTGCGTTTTCCTTTGGGGCATCTGCCGTCCAAGGAAGCGACGCGAGCCCTGGCCGAGAAATACGGACTGCGCGTGGCGAACAAGCCTGACAGTCAGGACATTTGTTTTGTGCCCAATGGCGATTACGCCGCCGTGATTCGCAAACTGCGGCCCGAAGCGGCAGATCCCGGCGATATCGTTGATACCGACGGGAATGTCCTCGCGCGTCACGATGGGGTGATCAACTACACCATCGGCCAACGGCGCGGCCTTGGCATTGGCGGGCTGGCAGATCCTTTGTACGTCGTGCGCCTCGATGCGGACCTCAAGCACGTCGTGGTCGGCCCCAAACATATGCTCGCCACCCGTACGGTTCCGGTGAAAGAGATCAACTGGCTCGGGAACGAGGCCTTTACCTCGCGCGATGAATGGCACGTGGCCGTCCGCGTCCGCTCGACACGTCCGCCGGTGGACGCGGTGTTGCGCCCGCTCACGGCGACCACGGCCGAAGTCGAGCTGTCGGTGGCGGAAGAAGGTGTCAGCCCCGGGCAGGCCAGTGTGTTCTATGATCCCGACAGCAGCCGGATCTTTGGCGGCGGCTGGATCCACCGCGGATAGGTGCCGGTCAGGCTTCGGCCAATCCTGCAAGAACCGCGCGCGCCGCACGCAGGCCCGGCGCTTCACCGCCCTGCCCCAACCGCTCCATCGTCACGGCCATCGCAGCGCGTTGCGCCTGCGGTGCGGCGATGACTTCCTCGATACCCTTGGCAATCGCCTGCGGCGTGCAGGCCTTACCGATAAATTCAGGCACCGCACGCGTCTCGGATACCAGATTAACGAGGGTCACGGTATCCACCAGCATCATCCGGCTGATAATAAACCTGCTCAGCGGGCTCATGTCATAGGCTATCACCATAGGTGTGGCCGATGCCGCCAACTCCAGCGAAACCGTGCCTGAGGCCGCCAAAGCGATGTCTGCGGCGGCAAAAGCGCTGCGTTTCTCAATCATGGCCTGCGCATAATCGCCCTGACGCGGGTCAAGCACGGTGGTGTCGGGCCAATCCGCCGTCAGCTCCAACACCGCCTGCGCGACCGGACCTGCGGCGGGGACGACCGTGTGCATGCCGGGATTCCTCGCTTTGATTAGGCGCAGGGCCTCCCCGAACCGCGCGCCCAGCCGCGCCACCTCGCCGCGCCGCGATCCGGGCAGCACCATCAACAGCGGCGCCGTTCCCATGCCATGCGCGGCGCGAAACGCATCCGCTTGCGCGCGGGTCGCCACAGGCTCCGCCACCACCGGATGACCCACGAAATCACACCGCATCCCCGCCGCCTGCATCAGCGGCGGCTCGAACGGAAACAGCGCCAGCACGTGATCAATATGGTGCGCCATTTTCGCGGCACGACCCGGACGCCAGGCCCAGACGGTGGGCGCCACGTAATGCACCGTACGGGTATCGCTGCCAGCCTTGACCAGTTTTGCCACCCGCAGCGAAAAATCAGGGCTGTCGATGGTGATCAGCACGTCAGGCTCCATTGCGATCACCGCCTGCGCCGTCTGCGCAATGCGGCGCTTGAGGTGGCGGTATTTCGGCAGCACTTCAGCCAACCCCATGACGCTCAGCTCGTCCATATCGAACAGGCTTTCCAGCCCCTCGGCCTGCATCTGAACGCCGCCAATCCCTTCGAACACAACGTCGGGTCGCAATGCCTTCAGTCCTGCCATAAGTGCCCCACCCAGCTTATCGCCCGAAGGCTCGCCGGCAAGGATAAAGACGCGCAGCGCGCTCATGCGCCGATGCGCGCCCAAAAGACGAGGCCGTGTTTGTCGGCCAGCGCGCCACAGGTATCGCTGTGCAGCACCAGCACATTGCCCGCCTCCACGACCAGCCCGCGCAGGCCTGCCCGGTGCACCGCATCCAGTGTCTCGGGACCAACCGTTGGCAGATCAATCTGGCGCAGCTGCCCCGCTTTGGGCCCTTTGAACAGGATCCCCAATCCTGCATCTTGCAGCCCGGTAAGCATCGCATCGGTACCGCGCACATCTTCCATCGCAATCACGCGGCCATCCGACACGACGCAGGCCTGCCCCTTGTCCTGCGGCGACATTTCCAAGATATGTGCAGCGCCTACATCGGAGTCGCGCCGCATCCGTTCGTCGGGTGAGAGGGCACCGTAACTACCATTCTGCGCCAATAAATCGGGCGCTAAGTCATGCGCGCCGACCACGGCAAAACCGCTCTTCTCGAAAATGTCCAAAACGACACGCAAAGCGCCGTCATCTCCCGCTTTCAGCGCCTCCATAAACAGTGGCACCAGCGGGGCGGTTTCGGCATCTATCTTGGACGGGTCCAGCGTAGGACGGTCGAGGGCGCCTGCAAAACAGACCTGCGTGACACCACGATTGCGCAGATCCGACACCAGCGTGCCGAGAGTTTCGAGCCGAAACCTCAAATCCACGTGCAGGCCCGATACCTCCGTGCCCTCGTAGCCGCAAACAAGCGGCGGCGCCGCCACCGCTGCCGCCACCAGTGCAGGCAAATCGCCCCGCCCTGCCACCAGCGCCAGCGTCATTTTGGTGTCAGGAAATTGCGGCCACTGTCGGCCATGACAAAATCCACGATCTCGCGGACATAATCGCTTTCGGTCTCGGCGCCCAGCCGTTCGGCCCGGTCATGGAACGTACCCTCGCCCTGCGCCAGCATCTGAAACGCGGCGCGCAAAGCAGTGATATCGCGCCGGGCGACGCCGCGCCGCTTGAGCCCGACCAGATTGAGCCCGTCCAGATGGCCGCGCGGCGCCTGTACGAGACCGTATGGTATGACGTCATTGGTCACCATCGTAACTGCACCGATGATCGCACCGCGTCCCACGCGCACCCATTGGTGGATCCCCGAAAGTCCGCCGATGATCACCTGATCCTCGATCACGCAATGGCCGGCCACAGCGGCGTTATTCACGACGATCACGTTGTTGCCGATGACAGCATCATGGGCAATGTGGCAGCCAGCCATGAACAGCCCATCATCGCCGATTTTCGTCAGACCGCCGCCGCCTTCGGTGCCACAGTTCATGGTAACGTGCTCGCGGATGCGGTTGCGCTTGCCGATCTCCAGGCGGCTGGCCTCGCCTTTGAATTTCAGATCCTGAGGGATCTCGCCGATGACAGCAAAGGGGAATATCACCGTGCCCTCCCCAACGGTCGTCTGACCCGTGACGACAACGTGGGATTTCAACACGACATCCGCCTCAAGCCGGGCCTGTGCCCCCACCACACAAAAAGGTCCAACTGTCGCGGAAGCGTCAATCTGAGCGCCCTCCTCGATCACGGCACTGGCATGAACTGCCATTATGCGTCGCCTTTTGGCAGGTCCAGCATGGCCATGAATTCTGCCTCGGCCGCCATCTCACCCTCGACTGTCGCCACGCCGGAGAATTTCCAGATCTTGCCCCCCGGCTTGCCGCGCATTGTTTTCACGTCCATGCGCAGCACGTCGCCGGGTACGACCTTTCTGCGGAATTTGCAGTTATCGATCGACATGAAATAAATCAGCATGTCACGGTCAAGCTGGTCCAGCGCCACACCGATCATCACGCCCGCTGTTTGGGCCATCGCCTCTACGATGGTGACGCCGGGCATAATCGGGGTGCCGGGAAAATGGCCCTGAAAATGCGGCTCGTTCATGGTGACATTCTTATAACCCACGGCGGAGGCTGTACCGTTGATTTCTTCAACTTTATCCACCAGCAGGAAAGGATAGCGGTGCGGCAGAATGCGCTGAATGATCTGGATATCCGCACGTTGAAGATCTTGGGTCATAGGGTCGGTCCTTCCGGTAACATTGGCTCACAGCTAACAATTCCGCCGCAGCGGAGCAAGCGCCGCACGCGCTACTCGTTCGGGTTGACGGATGGCACGGCGGTCGGATCGGCGGGCGCAGCGGGAGGTGTCGGCGTACCTTGGCCCAGATCCGCATTCAGGCGGGCCACTGCGGCAGCTGTGATGTCAGAATCGGTGGTGCTAATAAAGACCGTCCGTCGGTCCAGAACAACCGATGCACCCGCCGCCGACATCAGTTCCTGCAAGACCGGCCCCGCTGCATTCAAAAACGCCTCGCGCTCGCGCTCCAACTGGGCATTGAGCGCACGCGACTTGGCGGCCTGTGCCTGCCGCGTTTCCTGCACACGGGTATCGAAAGCATCGGCAAGTGGTTGAAACGCCTCGGGCGTCATCGAGGTGCGTCTGTTGGTCAATTCTTGTTCGGCGGCTGCAAGCTCTGCCTCGATCTGACGATTTTCGGACGCCAGATCATTGCCGCGCGCCTCAATCTCGCGCACGACACGCAAACCGAAATCACTGCTAAGAAACAGGCGTTCACTGTCAATCACCAAAATCGGCGAGGGGGCAGTCGTTTGCGCTGCACCCCCGTTTGCACCCAGCAGTGCCAGCGCAAGACAGAGCGGATAAAGCGCCCTCACCATATGTTAGAATTGCGTCTGGAGCGTGATTTCGAACTTTTGCTCACGGTCGAACTCTTCCTTGCGGATTGCGTCCGAGATGTTGAACTGCAAAGGACCGAACGGTGTTTCCCAAAAGAGCGATACACCGACAACGTGCCGGAAAGAACCACTTTCGCCCTGCGCACCCGCACCTCCCTCCACATCGGAGAGATCCCAGAGGTTGCCGACGTCATAAAACACGCCGCCTCTGATCCCGTACTCTTCGGGCAGACCAAGCGGGAATTCCGCTTCCAGTCGGCTGACCAGATACAAATTACCGCCCAAGGGATCGTCGTTGGCCGCATCGCGCGGTCCGATACCGCCGGGTTCAAACCCGCGCATCTGCGATGTCGCCAAGACAAAACGATCGACCGCGCGGTTGGTCCCACCGTTCCATACCAGTCCGCCACCTTCCAGCGTGGCCCGCAGCGTCAGCTCTTCGTTAAAGAACTTCCGCTCCCCGATCACTTTCGCAACCGTACGGATGTATTCTTGATCACCACCCAGACCGGCAAAGTCCTGGCTGAAGCGAAACAGAACACCTGCGTTCGGATCAAGCCCGGTTCGGCGCGTGTCATAACTGTATTCATAGCCTACCGCGGATGTCAGCAATTCGCCTGCCGCAATATCAACAGCGATGATATCTCCGTTCTCGACGGGATCGCGCTCGATCATCTCGGTTTGATCGGCAAAATACCGCACTTGCAACCTGCCGTTTTCGCTGACCGGGAAGGTCAGACTTGGCTGAAACCTCAGGCGGTCGCTGTCATAGGTCGAGAAGGATGAATTTGTCTCGGAATAATCAAGCTCCAGCGCAAAACTCACGTCCCGACCGAGCAGCGCGGGCTCGACGAAACGCAGACCGTACCGGCGCGCCTCTTCGGCGGTCGAGAGGTTCAGAAACAGACTTTGACCGCGCCCCAGAAAATTCTGTTCGGCGAATGTGATGGCGATGCCCGGTCCGTCGCTCGACGAGAAGGATCCACCAAAGTTGAGCGAGCCCGTGGGCTGCTCGACCACGTCTACGTCCAGAATAACCTGCTCGGGCGTCGACCCTTCGCGGGCATTGACTTCTGCATTCTCGAAATACCCCAAGGCGCGGATACGCTCGGCGGACTGTCGGATTTCGCGCGGGTTAAAGGGGTCGCCCTCAACGCTGTCGAACTGGCGGCGCACCACCTGATCGAGCGTCGTGGTGTTGCCCTCGATATCAATGCGCTCGACGAAGATGCGCTCGCCGCGCGACAGCACAAATTCGACATCCAGCGTCAGATCGCGATCATTGCGCGTGATCCGTGGCTCAACCCGCATAAAATCGACACCGTCGCGGATCGCCTGACGCTCGAGTCGGGCAATATCCGCCTCGACCAGCGTCGGTGAGTAAATCACGCCCGGCTTCACTTTTACCAGTCCCGCATAGGCATTTCCATCCACGCCCGGTAATTCGGAAGAGACCGAAACCTGACCGAACCTGAATTGCTGGCCTTCCTGAATGTTGAAGCCCACAAAATAACCGTCGCGGTCTTCGGTCAGTTGGGCGTTCACGGAGTTGATCCGCATATCGACGTATCCGCGCGAGAAATAGAAATCGCGCAGCATTTGCCGGTCGAATTCAACCCGGTCCTCGACAAAGGTGTCGCGACGCACGAGACGGCGGAACAGGCCCGCCTGTTTGGTGCCCAGCACCCGGCGCAAACGGCTGTCGGAATAGATGCGGTTGCCGACAAAACTCAGGCGCTCGACCTCGACGTTGTCACCCTCGAAAATCTCGAACACCAGATCGACGCGGTTTTGATCGCGCCGGATCACACGTGGCTGGACCCGCGCCGCGAGCCGACCATCGTTGGAATAGGCTTCGGCGATCGAATTGGCGTCTTTTTCAGCCAGAGACGGATTGAACACCCGGCGCGAAACGGATTCGATCACCGCCCCCAATGTCTCGTCATCAATCCGGTTGTTGCCCTCGAACGAGATGCGGTTGATCGTCGGGAATTCGATCACCGTGATCGTCAACGTCCCCCCTTGCGGCGAGACGGACACAGTCTCGAACAGACCCGAATTGTTCAGCCGCTGTACTGCATCGTTCAACTCGCCCGCACTGACCGGACGGCCCGGCACGATTCCGGCCGCTGACAAAACCGCACTGTCACCAATGCGCTCGTTGCCTTCAATCCGGACCGTGTTGAACTGAAATTCCTGTGCAAAAGCTTGCGGCGAGGGTGCGACCCAAGCGGTTGTCATCATTAATGAAAAAGCCAGCCCTTTGAGGCCGGTCCGAAAATAGCTGTACTGCTCAAACGCGCTCGATTTACGCGACGTAGACCCCAGGTTCATGGTTATTGCCCAATTTTATAAACACCGTTGTCTATCTGAGTACCCGCCGTGGCCGTGCTTGTCAAAAGCAAGGCTGCCTTTTTTCCTGTGATGCTGCTGTTTTGTCAACGAAACGAGGCCCGCGCAACACGCGAACCCTGTCAAAGCCTTGATGGCCGCGCTGCCTGACTACAGGCTGCCCAGAAATGCACCGGCGCAAAGCGCAAACACAATCGTACATAGATAGAGCGCCAGATCCCAATTGAGATCCATCAAAACGCTCAAGCCGCGGTACCCTTTTGAAATGGTTTGCATGGATTGCTCCTCATCTGTCGCTTCATCTGAGGTATGAACATTCCATTAAATTATGGCGATTGCGGGTGCCAAATGTGGCAAAAGCAAGGCAATCGCCCTGCTTTTGCAAACCCATAAAACTTATCGGCCCCTTACGGGCAGAACAGATCATTAAAGAGCGCAAACAGCATCAACCCCAACACCAGCGTGATGCCTATGGTCATCAGAATACGCAAAGCGGCGTCACTGGGCGGTTTGCCGCGTACGGCCTCATAGGCATAAAACGTCAGATGCCCCCCATCGAGCGCCGGAATTGGGAACAGGTTCAACAGACCTACCGCCGTGCTAAGCACCGCGATGAAATTGATGAAACTCATGGTGCCCTGACTGGCCATTGCACCCGACACTTTGGCAATGCCGACGGGGCCAGACATATTGCAGGTGCTGATCGCGCCGGTAATCATGTGCCACATGCCCGAAATCGACCCCTTGATGATCCGCCACGTGCCTGCAACACCGCGTTCTGCGGCCTCCAGAAGGCCCGGTGTTTCCGTCGCCGCCGTGATGGCGCTGTCACTCGAAATACCGATACGTAACACGTTGACGAAACTGCCATCCGGCTGCGGCTCGTCCGTGGATTTCGGCACAAGCGTAAATTCCAGCACCTCGCCCTCGCGCCAGACATCAAGCAACAGCGGCCGCCCCTCGGAGCTCTCGACCGCGTCGCGCAACTGGTTGAAGGCGAAGGTCGGCGCGCCGTCTATACCGACAATCACGTCGCCCGCAGCGAGGCCTGCCTCAAGCGCCGCCGTCTCGGGTCCGACGCCGCCGACCAGCGCGGGCTGCGGGTAAGGACCATCGACCGTCAACGCGGCCCCGTCACGCAACACGCTGTACTCCAGGACGGGTTCAAGCGGCAGAGCGTCCATAAACGCGCGGTAGCTCTCGCCATCGCTCAGCGGGGGAATGTCGCGTCCCGCGATACCGGTGATGACGTCACCCTGCTCCAGACCTTCGACCTGCTGCGGCAGCGGCTTCAACGCCTCGACCGTCAGCGGATCGCGTGCTGTACCGAGGGTCAGCGCGATGCCCGCAAAGACGATGATCGACATGGCAAAGTTGAACGCAGGTCCCGCAGCAACCGTCAGCGCACGCGCCCAAAGCGGCGCACCGTGCATCGTCTCGCGCAAGCGCACAGGATCGGTGGCGACCTGATCCATCGCGTCCGTATCTTTGCCGGACGCCGCGTTGGCATCCCCCGAAAATTTCACGTAACCGCCAAAAGGCAGCAGCGCGACCTGCCATTTGGTTCCGCGCTTATCCATCCGCGAATAGAGAACGGGGCCAAAGCCCAGCGAGAACACATCCGCCTTGATCCCGCACCAGCGCCCGACGATGTAGTGGCCGTATTCATGTATCGCCACGATCACCGACAACGCGATGATAAAGGCCGCCAACGTCCAGACAAATCCGCCGAATTGCGGAACAAGTGTTGTGATATCCAATGCTCTACCCTGCTCTTTTCTTTAGTGGTGCCGGCCCTTCACTGTTGCCGGGTCTCTATTGCGACCCGCGCGACCTCGCGTGCGATCTGGTCCGTGCGCGCTACATTATCAAGTGTCATGGTGGCATCAATATGACCACCCGCCGCATCCAGCTCATCAAGTGTCTGTGATACGATATCGGCCATTTGCGTGAATTTTAGATGACCGGCGATGAACCCGTCGAGCGCTGTCTCTTTGGCCGCGTTGAACACCGCCCCCGCCAGACCGCCGCGCGCCATCACCTCGCGCGCGATGCGCAGCGCGGGCCAGCGGGCATCGTCGGGCGCGCGAAATTCAAAACGGCCGATAGCGGCAAGATCAAGGCGCGCAACCGGAATATGCCGCCGGGCCGGATGATACAGCGCGTAGCCGATGGCGTGGCGCATGTCGGGCGGGCCCACATGCGCCATCAGCGCGCCGTCGTTGAACCCCACCAGTGCGTGGATCATGCTTTGCGGGTGAATGATGACTTCTATCCGTGCGGGGTCCACGCCGAAAAACTCACGTGTTTCAATGACCTCCATCGCCTTGTTGAACATCGAGGCGGAATCGATTGTGATCCGCTGGCCCATGTCCCAGTTCGGATGGCTGGACGCCTGATCAAGCGTTGCTTCCGCCAGATCGGCCAGCGGCCAGTCGCGGAACGCGCCGCCCGAAGCGGTGATGATAATCCGCTCGACCGCCGCCATATCCTCGCCCACCAGCGCTTGGAAAATCGCGGAATGTTCGCTGTCTACGGGCAGGATCGTGGCGCCATGGGCGCGGCCGGTCTCCAACAACAGCTTACCCGCACAGACCAGCGATTCCTTGTTGGCGAGCGCAAGCGTGGTCCCCTGGCTCAGCGCCGCCATGCCCGGTGCTAGACCGGCGGCGCCGACAATCGCCGACATGATCCAATCCGCAGGCCGATGCGCTGCCTCAACGATGGCAGCCTGCCCGGCGGCGGCTTCGATGCCGGTCCCGCTCAGCGCCGCGCGCAACTCCTCCAGCTTGCTGTCGTCCGCCGTCACTGCGATCTGAGCACCAAGCCTGCGCGCATCTTCCGCCAGTTGCCCGATGTTGCTGGCCCCGGTCAGCGCAACCACATCATAATCCTGCGGCGCGCGCCGGATCAAATCGATGGTGTTCTGACCGATCGACCCCGTCGCGCCAAAGATACTGACCCTGCGCACCATCAGCCGATACCGGGCGGAAAACCGACAAATTGGCCGATGATCAACAGGAAGACAGAGGCGCCCAGCATGCCGTCAAAGCGGTCCATCAATCCGCCATGGCCGGGGATCAGGTTCGAACTGTCCTTAACGCCCATTTTGCGTTTCATACCGCTCTCGGCGATGTCACCCATCTGCGAGGCCATCGAAATCGCGATGGAAATTCCCACCAACTGAAGCCCTACGCCAGTGTTTATCGAAAACACCAGACCCACCGCCGCGGCCCCAACCCAGCCTGCCGCCGTGCCGGACCACGTTTTTTTCGGGCTGACCTTGGGCCAGAACTTTGGCCCACCAAGCGCGCGGCCCGCAAAATAACCTACCACGTCCGTCACGACGACGACGGTGACCAGCCACAGCATCCAGCCGACACCCATCTCGTCGCGGACCTGCATCATGCCATAGCCCGACAGCAGGATCATCACGGTGAACGACATATAGATCGTGCGATTCCGCTCAAGCTGACCAAAACCCACAAGCGCGGGGGCCAGAAGCAGCGGCATAGCGAAACCGGGCGGAATGTAGACTGATACCAGTACAACCGCCCCGGTGAGCGCACCCAGTACTTTAGACAGGTTGCGCCGCTCGGGCGGGGTGATGATATTGACCAGCTCCCAGATCATCAGCCCGCAAATCAGCGCCACCAATACGTGAAACACATGCCCGCCTGCCCAGATCCCGACTGCGGCAAAGACCACCATTACCAACGCAGAGCTGACCCGCGCCGCCAGATCGGACCATTTCTCAGGAGTGCTCATGCTGGATACCTCAGGTTTTTACGCCGCCAAAACGCCGCTCGCGCCCGCCGTAGGAGGCACAGAGGCGCCCGAACTCCTCGCGGGTGAAATCGGGCCAGAGCGTGTCGATAAATTCATATTCCGCATAGGCCGATTGCCACAGCAGAAAATTCGAGATCCGCGCCTCGCCACTGGTGCGGATCACGAGATCCGGATCGGGTAAAACGTAAGTATCCAAGTACTTTGGCAACGTTTCTTCATCAATCGCCTCGGGATCAAGCCGCCCCTGCGCCACATCCTGCGCCAGCCGCTTTGTAGCGCGGGCCACCTCGTCCCGACCGCCGTAGTTCAGTGCAATCGTCAGATGAACGCTGGTGTTTTGCGAGGTGATCTCCTCAAGCTCGTTCATCAGCTTGGTCAGCTTACCGTCAAGCTTGACCCGGTCGCCGATGAAACGAACCCGCACGCCCCGTTCGTTCAGTGCGCGCGTTTCCTTGGTGATATAACGGCGGAACAGGCTCATCAATCCTGCCACCTCGACCTGCGTGCGCTTCCAGTTTTCGGTCGAGAAGGCGAAGATGGTCAGATACTTGACGCCGACATCCGGACAGGCCTCGACCACTTCGCGCACCCGCTTGGCCCCGGCATGATGGCCGAACAGGCGCGGTCTGCCGCGCTGCGTCGCCCAGCGGCCATTGCCATCCATGATGATCGCCACATGCCGCGGCCCACCCGGCCCCGGCGCGGGCAATGGCGCGGGCTTTGCTTTGTGGCGTCTGATCATGACGTTCTGCGCATAACGGAGGGCCTGCTTTGGGGGGGGGGACGGTACGTTCCTGCCGGACGGTGACCCGCCCAAGCTGAGGCGAGAGAGGTTAAACTTGCATGATCTCCGCCTGCTTGGTCTCAAGCTGGTCATCGATCACTTTGATATATTTCTTGGTGAGGTCTTCTACCTCGGCCTCCCACAGCTTCTGGTCATCCTCGCCCATGCCATCGGCCTTGGCCTTTTTGATCTGGTCCATGCCATCGCGGCGGATGTTGCGGACGCTGACACGTGCGTTCTCGGCGTAGCCGCCCGCGACTTTGCTCAACTGGGTGCGCCGCTCTTCGTTCAGCTCCGGGATGGGCAGCATGATGATGGTGCCGTTGAGCTGCGGATTGATGCCCAGACCGCTTTCGCGGATCGCCTTTTCGACTTTGCCCACCAACGCCTTGTCCCAGACGTTGATCGTGACCATGCGCGGCTCGGGGACGTTCACGGTGCCCACCTGATTGACAGGCGTCATCTGGCCGTAGGCGTCCACCATCACCGGCTCCAGCATGGAGGCAGACCCGCGCCCGGTGCGCAGCGATGCGAACTCCGTGCGCAAAGAGGCGATGCCCCCCGTCATCCGACGCTCCAGATCATCGGTATCCAACATAAAATCTTCTGACATGAAATAACGCCTCGTGAGTATTTTCAGCATGTGTTGTTCGCCGCTGGTTTAGAGCATCGGGCGCGACAAAGAAAGAAGGCTTTGCACCGGCCGCTGTATCCGCCCCGCCTAACCCTGAACGCGGGTATAGGTGCCCTTGCCCGCAAGGATTCCCTTGAACCCGCCCGGCTCGTCCAGCGAAAAAACGATGATCGGCAGGTTATTGTCGCGCGCCAGTGCGATGGCGGAGGCGTCCATGACGCCCAGCCGCTTGGCCAGCACGTCGTCATAACTCACCGTCTCATAGCGCACGGCATCGCTGTATTTTACCGGATCCTTGTCATAGACACCGTCAACCTTGGTGCCTTTGAAAATCGCCTCGCAGGACATCTCGGAGGCGCGCAGGGTCGCGGCGGTATCGGTGGTGAAATAGGGATTGCCAGTGCCCGCCGCAAAAATGCAGACGCGCTTTTTCTCCAGATGCCGCACGGCGCGGCGCCGGATATAAGGCTCGGCCACTTCGTTCATCGTGATGGCGCTGATCACGCGGGTGTGTATCCCAAGTGTTTCCAACGCCGACTGCACCGCCAATGCGTTCATCACCGTGGCAAGCATGCCCATGTAATCCGCCGTCGTCCGCTCCATCCCCTGAGCCGAGCCTTGCAGCCCGCGAAAGATATTGCCGCCGCCGATCACCATGCAGATCTCGACACCCATATCATGCACCGACTTGACCTCGCGGGCGATCCGCTCGACCGTTGGCGGATGCAGGCCGAACCCCTGATCCCCCATCAGCGCTTCGCCGGAAATTTTGAGCATCACGCGCTTATAGGCGGTTTTGGGGGTATCGGACATGAGAAAGAGACCTTTCGGGCGATTTGGAACAGCGGGCTTTCGTTTGTGCGCAAAATGTCTCAAACAGCCGCCATGTTCAATGCAGCGCACGGGAGGGAGGCAAAGAAATGTCAGATGACGCCACAGCACGCCTGCTCACGGCGGTGCAGGACGACGCTCCGGTTCTGATCGCCGGGCCTACGGCATCGGGCAAATCGGCGCTGGCGCTGCGGATTGCGGCGCAGGGGGGCGGCGTGATCGTCAATGCGGACGCCAGTCAGGTGTATGAATGCTGGCGCGCAATTTCCGCACGCCCCAGCGCTGCGGAAGAAGCGCTTGCACCGCACCGTCTCTATGGCCACCTCAGTGCTGATGCGCCCTATTCCACGGGGCATTGGTTGCGCGAGGTGGCGGGTATCCTCGACGGAAAACTGCGCCCGATCATCGTCGGCGGCACCGGGCTGTACTTCAAGGCTTTGACAGAAGGGTTGGCCGACATTCCGCAAACGCCGTCCGATCTGCGCATTCATGCCAACACCCTGCCGCGCGACACTCTGATCGCCGGTCTGGACGCTGCAACGGCCAGCAGCATCGATCTGGCCAACGGCGCCCGGGTGCAACGCGCGTGGGAAGTGTTGCACGCGACGGGGCGCGGGCTGGCACAGTGGCAGGCCGACACACCGCCGCCGCTGCTGCCGCTGTCGCGGTGCTACGCCATCGCACTGGACGTTGACCGCGATTGGCTGGCCGCCCGCATCGCGCTTCGGTTTGACCGGATGCTGGCCGAGGGCGCGCTGGACGAGGTCCGCGCGATCGCGCCGCAGTACGATCCCACCCTGCCCGCGCACAAGGCGATCGGCGTGCCGGACCTGATGGCGCATCTGCGCGGGGAGTGTACATTAGATGCCGCGCGCGAGGCCGCGATTATCGCGACACGGCAATATGCCAAGCGCCAGCGCACGTGGATCAGAAGCAAAATGGCGGGCTGGAGCAAACTGGCACTGCCGTAACATCGCGGATCAGACCTTGTTATTTTCTGCGTTTGGGTGCAATTATCTGCGCCTGAACGGTAAATTTCTTTTCATATTGCGTTAAAACGGTATTTCATCAGAGGGTGCCTGCATGAGTGAAAGCCAGCTCAAAATTCAGACGTTGGCCCAACTTGGCGGCGCCGATCCGTGGCGGCTGTTGCTGGCACACGACCGGCCCCATCATACGCTGTTGTGGTTCACACGCGGTCAGGGACGCATGTTTCTGGACGGGCGCAGGCGCGGTTTGGGCACGCACAACGCGGTTTTTCTCCCCGCCGGTTCCCTTTTTGCCATCGACGCCGGGCGTCAAAGTCTGGGGCAAGTGGTAAGTGTGCCCGCAGGTACGCCGCTGCGCCTGCCGGACGTGCCACGCCATCTGCGGATCCGCGATGTGCAGGTACAATCGGAGCTTTCCGCGCTGATCGAAGCGGCGCAGCGCGAACAGACACAGGGCCGTCCGCTGGCGCAGGACGCGCTGGAAGCACATGTGGCGCTGATGTCTGTCTGGCTGCGACGTCAGACTGCGCTGGACGAATATATCCCCGCCCCCGCCACCGCAGGCGAGCGGCTGTCACGCAATTTCACCCTCCTCGTGTCGCGCCATTACACAAGCGGTCAGACACTGGGATTTTACGCCGATCAATTGGGCGTCACGCCGACACACCTGAGCCGGACGGTCAAAAACGCGACCGGCAAAACTGCCGCCGAGATTTTGACCGAGCGGGTCGTACATGCCGCACGCACTCTGCTGGAGACCACCACGCACCCCGCACGCAACATCGCACAACACCTCGGATTCGGCAGTGCCGCCTATTTCACGCGGTTCATGCAGCAACACACCGGCAGCAGCCCCAGCCAGTTGCGCGCCCCGACGTCACCTAAAGGCAGGTAGGACCGCACGGCGCGATTTGTCCAAAAACGACAAAATAAGTCGCAAAAAGCCATTATTATCCTGCGCTGACATTGACGCGCGGTGCCAAACCATGCCTGATACCGTCAACGACCGGCAAAATATCGTCCGGTCAGCAAATATCAGGTCCGGCTCACGGACCGCGGGGGAGCTTTTTCAGCGCGCGGCGGATGCTGCCGAAATCAGCCTAACAAGGCTGAATTTTTCCTTTTATCTCAAGGGCGCATGCACAAATCCGACAGGCGGGATCAACCCGCTTGCACCAGTCGACAGGGGCACTTCGATAATGGGACTATTCATACTGCGACGTCTGGGGGTGATGCTGCTGACGGCGCTGTGCCTGACGTTCATCGTGTTCTGGCTGACAAACCTGTATCCAAACCTCGAAAAACTCGCCAAAACCCAAGGCAACTTCCGCATGAGCGATGAGGCGGTCGCCTCATATTTGGGCGATCGCGGATATCTGGAACCTTTGCCGATTAAATTCGGACAGTGGTTGGGCGTGGCACCCGGTTGGGTGACGGAAAAGGCCGACGGCACCGTGATGGGCCGCTGTTTCGCCGATGACACTCCGGCGCAGGACAGGCGCAGTTTCTGCGGGGTACTGCAAGGCGACTGGGGCCAGTCGACGGTGTTCAAAGAAGAGGTCGGCAGCATCGTGGCCACCCGGCTGGGCCTGACGGGCAAGCTCATGTTCTGGGTGCTGGTGCTGATGGTGCCAATGGCCCTGCTGATCGGGGTGCTTGCGGGGATGCGCGAGGGCTCCAAGCTTGATCGCTCCCTTTCGACCGTCTCGATCGTGAGCACGGCCACGCCTGAATATGTTTCGGGCGTCATCTTTATTGCGGTTTTCGCTTCCTCGGCCTTCGGGCTAAAATGGTTCAAAGGCTCCGCCACAAGCGCCATGGAGAATGCGAATTTCGAGAATTTCTTTCTGCCGGTGCTGACGATCTCGCTTTACGGCATGGGATATATCGCGCGGATGACGCGGGCCTCGATGACCGAGGTGATGACGGCGCAATATATCCGCACGGCCCGCCTCAAGGGGGTGAGTTTCGGCAATATCGTCCTCAAACACGCGCTGCGCAACGCGCTCATCGCGCCCTTTACCGTCATCATGCTCCAGATCCCCTGGCTGTTGAACGGGGTGGTGATCGTCGAGACTTTGTTCAATTACAAAGGTTTCGGCTGGGTGCTGGTGCAGGCGGCGGGCAACAATGACATCGAATTGCTGCTGGCGGTCTCGGTCGTGTCGGTGATCGTGGTGCTGCTGACCCAGCTCATCTCCGACATCGGCTATGTCTTTCTCAATCCACGCATTCGCATTTCATAAGGGAGGGCAAGGATATGGAACAACTCACATGGACAGGCACACTCGCGCCGCTCAATCTTTTCCTCGCTCTCTCGGTGGCCGTGCTGTTTATCGGCATCGTGGCGCAGATCCTTGCCAGTCTGGTACCCTCCGAAGGCAGCCGCGCGGTCTATGCCGACGGCACCATGTCAGCGGATAAGGGGATCAGCGGCTTTATCGGGATGATCGTGAATTATGCGCTGATGGTGAGCATCGGTATCAGTGTCCTCTACATCATCGCGGGCGTTGCGATGGGCACGGACGCAGGGATCATCGGTGGTATGGCCCGTCAGTTGCTGCCCGTCTGGGTCGCCTTGGTCGCCACCTTCATCCTATCGATCACCTTCAAGAGGCGCCTGGGCCTTTACGGTAAGCTGTTTGACAGCACGGTGGGCATGATCGGTTTTGGCCTGGTGATGTTTTGGGTTTTCGCGGCCTTTTTCGGCGGGGCCCTGGACATGATCACGACCCACGACACGCTGAGCCTGTTTTCCGGCATGAAGAACGTAGTGCCGGGCACACCGCTGAACGGGGCCGAGGCGGGCGATTACCAGTGGTTCCTGCTGGGCGGCGACAATCTGGCACGCGATGTGTTCAGCCGTCTGTTTGACGGGGCGTGGGTAGTAGTCAAAGTGGCCCCCTTCGCGACGCTCTTCGCTTTCATGGTCGGCATCACGCTTGGCCTGCCTGCGGGATATTACGCGGGCCGCCTCGATACATTCCTGTCGTTTCTGGCGAACTTGATCCTCGCCTTTCCGGTGATCTTGCTGTTCTACCTGCTGGTCACACCCGAGATCATTATGACCGGCATCCCGAACTACATGGCGTTGGTGTTGTTTATCTTCCCGCTGGTGTTTCTGGCGATCTTGCTGAACTCGCGGTTTTACACCCAGCCAAGCCTGCGCACGCCGCTGCTGATCGTGGTGCTGGGTATCGGGGCTTGGCTGTATCTCAGCCTCGTAAGTACGAACGGCGCAGTCGTGGCCACACCCACCTACGTATTGCCCGGTCTGCCTGCGGCAATCGACGGATTCGACATCGACCCCAATCTGCTGGTTGTTTTCGTCTCCGTCGTCTTTGTGAATGCGCCCACCGTGTTCCGGATCGTCCGAGGCCTCGCGCTGGACATCAAGACGCGCGATTATGTGGCGGCGGCGCAGACGCGCGGCGAAGGACCGTGGTACATCATGTTGTGGGAGATCCTGCCCAACGCGCGCGGGCCGCTGATCGTCGATTTCTGCCTGCGCATCGGCTATACTACGATCCTTTTGGGGACATTGGGTTTCTTCGGTCTGGGCCTCGCCTCCGAAAGCCCCGATTGGGGCACGACGATCAACGCAGGGCGGCGTTTGCTGTCGATCTATCCGCATGCTGCAATTGCACCGGCTGTGTCACTGCTGACGCTTGTGTTGGGGCTCAACCTGCTGGCGGACGGCCTGCGCGAAGAAAGCTTGCGCGACTGATTTGAAGCGGCGCGCGGGGATCCCCCCCGCGCTTTCGAGTTTATTTTGAAAAATGAAGCGCAACTGTGGCGCTTCATTGGACAGACTGGAGATATAACGATGCCAAAGCCCGATTACGACGGCCCTATTCTGGAGATCGACGTGCTGTCGATCTCGTTCTTCACGCGCCTGCGTGAGATTCCGGCGGTAATGGATTTCTCCGTCAAGATCCAGCCCGGCGAGGCGGTGGGCCTCGTGGGCGAGAGTGGTTGCGGCAAGTCAACGGTCGCTCTGGGCGTGATGCAGGATCTGGGCCAGAACGGGCGCATCGTCGGCGGCACGATCAAATACAAAGGCCGCGATCTGGGCGAGATGAGCGATCAGGAGTTACGCAAAATCCGCGGCTCTGAGATCGCGATGATCTATCAGGAGCCGATGGCCTCGCTCAACCCCGCGATGAAGATCGGGCGCCAGTTGATGGAAGTCCCGATGATCCACGCGGGCATGTCGGAAAAGGAAGCCTATGACCGCGCGCTGATGGTGGTGACGGACGTCAAACTGCCTGACCCGAAGCGGATCCTAGATGCCTACCCGCACCAGCTGTCGGGCGGCCAGCAGCAGCGCATCGTCATCGCGATGGCACTGATGTCAGAGCCTTCTTTGCTCATTCTGGATGAACCGACGACCGCGCTTGATGTGACGGTGGAGGCGGCGGTGGTCGAGCTGGTTAAGGATCTGGGCAAAAAATACGGCACATCCATGCTATTTATCTCGCATAACCTCGGGCTGGTGCTGGAGACCTGTGACCGGATTTGCGTGATGTATTCCGGCGAAGCGGTGGAGCGCGGCAGCATTGAGGATGTGTTCGACGAAATGCAGCACCCCTATACGCAGGCGCTGTTCCGCTCGATCCCGTTGCCCGGTGCGGATAAGAACGCGGCACCGCTGATAGCAATTCCCGGCAATTTCCCCCTGCCCCACGAGCGGCCCAAGGGCTGTAATTTTGGTCCGCGCTGCGACTACTTCGAGGCGGGCCGTTGTGATCAGGGCCATATTTATATGCAAGATGTCCCCGAAAACGAGCGGCACGCGACGCGCTGCGTGAAATTTCAGGAGATCGACTGGAAAGCGCCACGGCAAATGGCCGAAATCAAGCAAAAGGGCGAGATCGGGGACGTTATCCTCAAGATGGACAACCTGAAGAAATATTATCAGGTGGCGGCGAACGCGATGTTCGGTGGCGGCAACACCAAGGTGGTGAAAGCCAACGAGACGCTGACGTTCGAGGCCCGCGAGAGCGAGACGCTGGCCATCGTAGGCGAAAGCGGGTGCGGCAAATCGACGTTCGCCAAAGTGCTGATGGGGCTGGAAACCGCCACCGAAGGCACCATTACGCTGGACAATGAGAGCATCGGAGACGTGCCCATCGAAAGCCGTTCGACGCAGAATGTGGCGGATATCCAAATGGTGTTCCAGAACCCGTTCGACACGCTGAACCCGAGCATGTCCGTGGGCCGACAGATCGTGCGGGCTCTGGAGATTTTCAAGATTGGCAACAACGAGAAAGAGCGCTGGCAGCGGATGCTGGAACTGCTTGATCTGGTGAAGCTGCCGCGCGAATTTGCGACGCGGATGCCGCGCCAGCTGTCTGGCGGGCAAAAGCAGCGTGTGGGCATCGCGCGCGCCTTTGCCGGCGACGCGCGGATCGTGGTCGCGGACGAGCCTGTCTCCGCGCTTGATGTCTCGGTGCAGGCGGCGGTCACTGATCTGCTGATGGAGATCCAGCGCGAGCATAAGACGACGCTGCTGTTTATCTCCCACGACCTGAGCATCGTGCGCTATCTCAGCGACCGTGTGATGGTGATGTATCTGGGCCATGTGGTCGAGCTGGGCACGACTGATCAGGTCTTTGCACCGCCCTATCACCCCTATACCGAGGCGCTGTTGTCGGCAGTGCCGATTGCCGACACGCGGGTCAAGAAGAAGAATATCGTGCTGGAGGGGGAAATCCCATCAGCGATGAACCCACCTCCGGGCTGCCCCTTCCAGACGCGCTGTAACTGGAAATCGAAGGTCGCAGGCAATCTGTGCGAGACAGAAGTACCGCCGATGCGGATGCTGCCGGGTCAGCACCAGATCAAGTGCCATCTGAGCGACGCGGAGCTGGACGGGATGGAGCCGGTGATCGAGATGGGTGATGTCGCGGCGGAGTAACCTGCGGCGCGCCGGATAAAGAAAGGGCCGCCCCGTAACCGGGCGGCCCTGTTTGTATCTACTGCTTGGGAACACAATCGGCGAAATACTGCACCGCGCCGTTCTCGTCCTCTTCCTGTACCAGGCCGTGTATGTCGGTCTCGAAACCGGGGCATTCGCGGGCAAAGGCGCGGTTGAACTTGAGGTATTCCACGATCTTACGGTTGAACACCTCGCCGGGGATCAGCAGCGGGATACCGGGCGGATAGGGCGTGACCAGACTGGTCGTGATGCGCCCTTCCAGATCGTCGATCGGCACCCGCTGCGTGGTGCGCGCAGCGATGCACGAAAAGGCGGCTGTGGGCGTCATCTCGGGCGTGTGATCGCTCAGATACATATCGGTGGACAGGATCGCCACGTCGTATTTCGCATAAAGCGTGTGAACATGCTGGCACAGGTCGCGCAGGCCCATCTTCTCATACCGCGGCTGCTTTGCGCTGAATTCCGGCATGCAACGCCACATCGGTTGGTTGCGGTCATAGTCATCCTTGAACTGCTGCAACTCGGTCAACAGCGAATTCCAGCGCCCTTTGGTGATGCCGATGGTGAACATCACGAAAAAGCTGTAAAGCCCTGTTTTCTCGACCACGACGCCGTGCTCGGCCAGGTATTTGGTGACGATGGAGGCAGGGATACCCGTCTCCTCGAACCGCCCATCCAGATTGAGACCCGGCGTGATGATCGTCGCCTTGATCGGGTCAAGCATGTTAAAGCCACGCTCCATATCGCCGAACCCATGCCAGGATTCCTCTCCGTCCGAGCGTTGTACACCCTCTGCATCCGTGCGCTTGAGCACCCAGTTCTGCGGGTTGTCCACGCCGTCCTCGGCCAACTCGTCCGGCCCCCAGACCTTGAACCACCAGTCATCCGCGCCGTATTCCCCGTCGACCTTGCGCATGGCACGCCGAAAATCGAGGGATTCGAGCAGGCTTTCTTCGACCAGCGCCCGCCCACCGGGCGGCTCCATCATCGCAGCCGCCACATCGCAGCTGGCGATGATGCTGTATTGCGGGCTGGTTGAAGTGTGCATCAGGTAGGCCTCGTTGAACAGATGCCGGTCGAGTTTGGTATCCTTGCTGTCCTGCACCAACACGTGGCTTGCCTGCGAGATCCCCGCCAGCAGCTTGTGGATCGACTGGGTTGAATAGGTGACGGAGTGTGTCGGCCGCTCGCGCTTTTTCCCCATGGCATGAAAATTGCCATAAAATGGATGGAACGCCGCATGCGGCAGCCACGCCTCGTCAAAATGCAGGTTGGCGATATAGCCGTCGAGCGTGTCCTTGATCGTCTCCGTATTATACAGAACGCCATCGTAGGTCGATTGCGTCAGCGTGATGATGCGTGGTTTGACCGTATCGGCGTCAACATGCGCCAGCAGCGGGTTGGCGCGGATCTTCTCGCGGATTGCCTCGATCTCGAATTCGGCCTTCTGGATTGGGCCGATGATGCCATAATGGTTGCGCGTAGGCTTGAGAAACACCGGGATCGCGCCGGTCATGATGATGCTGTGCAGGATGGATTTATGACAATTGCGGTCCACCACGACCACATCGCCCGGCGCCACCGTATGGTGCCAGACCATCTTGTTCGACGTGCTGGTACCGTTGGTCACGAAAAAGCAGTGGTCGGCATTGAATATGCGCGCGGCGTTACGCTCGGACGCACCGATGGCGCCGTTGTGATCAAGCAGCTGTCCCAGCTCCTCGACCGAGTTGCAGACATCGGCACGCAGCATGTTTTCGCCGTAAAACTGGTGGTACATCTGGCCGATGGGCGATTTCAGGAAGGCAACGCCACCGGAATGACCGGGGCAATGCCATGAATACGAACCGTCGGCGGCATAATCGAGCAGCGCCTTGAAGAACGGCGGCTGGATGCCTTCGAGGTATTTCTTGGCGTCGCGGATGATGTGACGGGCCACAAACTCCGGCGTATCCTCGAACATGTGGATAAAGCCGTGCAGCTCGCGCAGGATGTCGTTGGGCAGATGCCGCGAGGTCTTGGTCTCGCCGTAAATATAGATCGGCACATCGGCGTTTTTCCAGCGCACTTCCTCGATGAAGGTCCGCAGGTTCAGGACTGCCGGGTCAAGATCGGGACCGGGCGTGAACTCTTCGTCGTCGATGGACAGCACAAAGGCGCTGGCGCGCGATTGCTGCTGGGCGAATTGCGAGAGATCACCGTAGGTGGTGGCTCCCAGCACCTCGAAGCCCTCGGTCTCGATCGCCTCCGCGATGGCGCGGATGCCGGTGCCGGAGGAGTTGTCGGACCGGAAGTCCTCGTCGATGATGACAATGGGAAAGCGGAATTTCATGAAGCACTCCTGTCAGTATGAACAGGGCGCGACACGCCCTGCCCCGATGCGGCGCGGCGCGGGATCCGGGCAATCATTCTACGGGGTATGGCTGCTTTGTGTTATGGCAGGCCGGTACAGTCAAGGGGTGAGAAACGGCAGGAAGCCGCACCATGATGGCACCGCCCGTGACGGTACCGCTACCAAAGCGCGGCGCGCATCAGAACAGCGGCAGATCCAGCAGCGCCGTCGCGATGACACAGGGAAAATAGGCCGCAGCGAAGAAAAAGAACGACGGAAACCGTGCGCGCATCGCGCTGCCTGCGATGGCCATCACCGGACCCGCACAAAGCGCCAGAAGCGTCGGGACCACGATCATATCATTATACTCAGACCCCGGACCCCAAGGCATGCCGGGGTTTTCAAGGCCTGCGGCAACCGTGCCAGCGATCATCCCCAATACCGTACCCATAACCAAAGGCTTGAAATTCCGGCGCGCGCCGGGGGCTGCTTCCTCGATGGCGCGAGAGCTGTACATCGAGGTCGCTGTGCCACCATCCCCATGCGCTATCGTTTTACGTCCACGACCACTGTGGTTGTTGATGCGTGCGATGCGCTGGTTGAAGATGTCCTGGCTCATGATACTCACTCTGCTTCAAACTCGTTACCCGTTAATCAATCGTCGAGTATTGAGGCCAGAATGGGGCGAAAGCGGGCTTTGAATAGGGCTCACGCCATCGGCGCCCGCTTCGAGACCGTAAATCCCTCTAAAACTTATGGTAAATAGCCCTATTGCGCCGGGCCTGGTGACCTGGGGTCACTTGCGATACTCGCACCTTAGGGGCCCGGATCAAGGGCCAACGATGACTTTTACGTAATTGCGGGTCTCGTTAAAGGGTGGAATCCCGCCGTGTTTCTTAACAGCACCAGGCCCCGCGTTATAGGCCGCGAGTGCCAGACGCCAGCTGCCGAACTCGACATATTGCTGTTTAAGATAGCGCGCACCGCCCTCAAGGTTTTGTGCAGGCACCGTGGGATCGACCCGCAGCAGCGCTGCGGTGCCCGGCATCAACTGGGCCAGACCGATCGCCCCCTTGTGAGAAACCGCGTTCGGATTGAACCGGCTTTCCTGATAGACCAGCCGCAAAAACAAATCCTGCGGTATGCCATGTTTATCCGCCGCTTGCCGCGCCATCGCCAGAAACGGGCCGTTATAGCGGCCCCGGTATTTCTGGATCGTCCCGTCCGCGCCGCTCTCGCCCCATTTGGTGGGGGTGACCACCGTCGGCGGCTGCAACCTCGCCGAGCTGTGGTATTGCTTCGAAGCACGGGTATCGAGGAGGTTTTTCTGCGAGGCAAAAAGCTTGCTCCGGCTCTTTGACGAAAAGATATCGGCAGAGGCAGGTACGCCAAATCCGACTGTGCCCGCCACCAGTACCGCTAAAAATCTACGCATCTATACCTGCCCCACCCTATGATCACCGATCATTTCGTTCGCCTTTCACTATACCCGACAATCCTGTCGTGACCAGACCCTCGTGCGCTGGGGACGAAAGGCGGGTGTCCCTGCCCCCTGATCCGGCTATAAGACCGCTCGACAGCAGGGGCCAGATTCGGTCATGCTCACACAGACAAATTTATCTATCAAAAGAGGGAGCGCATCATGGCCGGCTCAGTGAACAAAGTAATCCTTATCGGCAATCTGGGCCGCGATCCCGAGGTGCGCAGCTTCCAGAATGGCGGCAAAGTGTGCAACCTGCGCATCGCGACATCCGAGAACTGGAAAGACCGCAACACCGGCGAGCGCAAGGAAAAGACCGAGTGGCACACGGTCGCGATCTTCAACGAGGGTCTGGTGCGCATCGCCGAGCAGTACCTGAAAAAGGGCTCGAAGGTCTATATCGAGGGCCAGTTGGAAACCCGCAAATGGCAGGACCAGTCCGGTCAGGACAAATACTCGACCGAAGTGGTCCTGCGCAACTACGGCGGCACACTGACCATGCTCGACGGGCGTGATGGCGGTGGCGGCGGTGGTATGGGCGGCGGTGGTGGTGGCGGCTACGACGACCGTGACAGCGGCGGCGGTGGCTATGACGATCGCGGCGGGTACGGCGGTGGCCAGTCGTCGGGTGGCGGCGGGAATCAGGGCGGCGGCAATCAGGGCGGAGGTGGCTCGCGCGATCTGGACGACGAGATCCCGTTCTAAGCCGTTCCATGACACCGGAACTTACTGTCTTACTGGTGGCGGGGGCTGTTACGGCCTTCGCCTACATTGGTGTCTATCCCCGTCTGGCGCACAAAACACTCGTCAGCATTCTGCGCCTCGACATCGCGTTCACCTGCGGTATCTTGCTGGCGGTGGGCGCGGTATATTTCGGCAGCGGCGTCCGGTTCTCGCTGATATTTGTCGATGTGCCGTGGTGGGGTGTTTACGCTGGTCTGCTTATCAGTGATCGAGGCACCCGTCTTTGCTTGGTTCTGCAAACGCTGGAACATCGACCTCACCCCACCGAAAGAGTGACCCCGCTCAGCGCTGTGCCAGCGCGTCGTTCAGCAATTCCACCACATCAACCCGCGCCACATCTCCCGTGACAAACGATGTGCCGATGCCGCGCGCCAAAATGAACCGCAACTGGCCTTCTACCACCTTTTTGTCCTGACCCATCAGCGCCAGCAGCGCCTCGGCATCGGGCAGATCGCCTTCGATATCGCGCAGATCCACCTTCATGCCCATCTGCGCCAAATGCGCCCGCACCCGGCTGGGCGCTTCTTGTGCGCAAAGACCAATCCGCGAAGACAACTCGAACGCCAGCGCACAGCCAATGGCGACGCCTTCGCCGTGCAGCAACCGATCAGAATACCCCGTCGCTGCCTCCAAGGCATGACCGAAGGTGTGACCGAGGTTCAGCAGCGCGCGCTCGCCCTGCTCGGTCTCGTCGCGCATGACGATGTCGGCTTTCATCTGCACCGCGCGGCGCACCGCCTTGATGCGGGCCGTGCCGTCGCCCGCAGCCAGGGCCGGTCCCTGCACCTCAAGCCAGTCAAAGAAATCCGCATCGCCCAGCAGGCCGTATTTCACCACCTCGCCGTAACCGGCAAGGAAATCGCGCGGCTTGAGCGTGCCCAGCACCGCCGTATCGGCCAGCACCAGCGATGGCTGGTGGAACGCGCCCACCAGATTTTTACCGTGGCGCGTGTTGATCCCGGTCTTGCCCCCGACCGAGCTGTCGACCTGCGCCAGCAACGATGTGGGGATCTGCACAAAACGCACCCCGCGCCGCAGGATCGCAGCGGCGAAACCGACCAGATCGCCGATCACGCCACCGCCGAAGGCCACAACCACATCTCCCCGCTCGACCTCGCGGTCGAGCAGCCATTCGACACAGCGCATCAGTTCGGCCCAGCATTTCGTTGCCTCGCCCGCAGGCAGGACGAGCGCTTCCATGCTGATACCGCTCTCGCCCAGACCGTCGCGCAGGGTGTCGAGGTGCAGCGCGGCCACCGTCTCATCGCTGATCACCACCACACGGGGGCGGCGCAGCAGCGACGCGATATGCCTGCCCGCCTGCCCCAGCAGGCCGGGGCCGATCAGCACCTCGTATTCACGGCCCGGCAGCGCCACATTCACCCGTTCCATCATGCAATCTGCTCCAGTACATCCGCCCGCGTCAAAAGTGTGGCGATCACCCGCTCGGCCATGGCGTCGATCGACAGATCGGGCGCGCAGGCCACGCGTAACTGCGCCAATTCATAGACCGGCGTCCGCGTGGTGAATATCTCCTCAAGTGTTGCGCGCGGATCGGGCGTGCGCAGCAGCGGCCGCGTATCCTTGTGCTTTACCCGGTTCCACAGCAGATCCAGCGGCGCATCAAGCCACAGCGCCACGCCCTTCTCGGCGATATTGTCGCGGTTGGTCTGCGCCAGATAGGCTCCGCCGCCGGTCGACAGGATCCCGCTTTGCGTCTCCAGCAGGCGCCGGATCACCTCCGCCTCGCGCTTGCGAAAGAACACCTCGCCGTCGCGCTGGAAAATCTCGGGCACCGACAGGTTGGCCGCGCGCTCGATCTCGGCGTCGCTGTCGAGAAACGGCACCTCCAATTTCAGCGCCACGGCGCGGCCCACCGCAGTCTTGCCAGCGCCCATCATACCCACCAAAGCCACCGTCTTTTTCAGGCGGAAGCGGCGGGCGGGTCGGCGGATGTCAGCCGTGGATGGATCATTTTCACGCATTTGTCCCTGAATGACGTGATCTTCGTCAAAAGGCCATATATAGTTTGGAAAAATAATGGCAGATCGGGCAAATTTCCATGTTAGGCAAACTCTTCAAGCTTCTGTTTATCCTTGTGATTATCGGATTTATCGGGCTTGTGGGCTTTGCCTATATCGGCCCTGAACTGGGCATTGATTTTGCGCCCGCACCCGAAGAAATCAGGTTGCCCGTCACACTGCCGGGACAATAGCGATATGCGTGCGTCTCTTGCTACAGGTATGTGCGGGTTTGCCGTAGGGGCAGTGGTGCATCTGGTGGTGTTTGCCCCGAGCGATGCAGCGGCGCAAAACACGGCACCGCTGTCGGTGATCGACTGGCTCGATACGCCGGCACCCTTGGCGCAGCTGCCGCGCGCGCCGACGCGCAAACCGCCCGTGCCCGACCGCGACGAGCCCGCCGTTGCACAGTCCGGCACCGCACCGCAGATCATCACGCGCCCGCTCGACGCGACTGTGCCGCTGGATGTTGGGCTGGTGCCTGCCGCCGTGACCGGCATGCAGGCCGATCTATGGGCCGGCAGCGACGTCGCAGATCTGACGGTGCAGCTTGCGGATTTGCCAGATCTTGATTTGCCCGCTGCCAACGCCTTGTTGTTCACACTCCTGCTGGCCGAAGCGTCAGCCCCCGGCGGTGGCAGCGATGCGCAGGACAGGCTCACCCGCGCGCGCGTCGAAAAGCTGATGGAGCTGGGGGCGGTAGATCCTGCGATGGCTCTGGTAGAGCAGGCAGGCGCGAGCCGCTCTGCGATGCTGTTTGATTTGTGGATGGACCTAAGCCTTTTGGTGGGTACCGAGGACGCGGCCTGCGGGGTGCTGTCGCGCGCGCCTTATCTCACCCAAAACACAGCAACCCGGATCTTTTGCGCCGCCCGCCGGGGAGATTGGGATACGGCCGCCCTGACCTTCGGTTCGGCCTCCGCGCTGTCCTTGGTTCCGCGAGAAACGCTCGACACGCTCGACAGATTCCTCAATCCCGATCTCTTCGAGGATGCCGCCCCCCTGCCCGTCCCGCGCCGGATGGATCCGCTCACGTTCCGGCTGTTCGAGACCATCGGCGAGGCGCTGCCCACCGGTCCCTTGCCGCGCGCTTATGCGGTCGCCGATCTGCGCGATATTGCGGGCTGGAAATCCCAGCTTGAGGCTGCCGAGCGGTTGACCCGTGCGGGTGCCTTGCCCGACAATCGTCTGCTGGGCCTTTATACGGATCGCCAGCCTGCGGCCTCGGGCGGTATCTGGGACCGGGTGCGCGCGGTGCAGCGATTCGACGTGGCGTTGGCGACGGGCAGTTCGGATGCGGTGGCCAAGACCCTGCCCGCCGCATGGCGCGAGATGCGCAGTGCCGAGCTGGAGGTGGGTTTTGCCAGCGTGTTCCACACCCGCCTCGCCGCAGTCACCCTCACCGGTAGTGCTTTGCAGATTCAGACGACCATCGGCCTGTTGTCGCCCGAGTACGAGGCCGTCGCAGCGCAACTGCCCGGGCAGGTCTCGCTTGGGAACAACACCCCCCTGCTGCGCGGCGTGGCGACGGGAGACGCGACAGGCCCCGCACCCGAAGAGGCGTTGCCGCGCGCGATCTATGATGCATTCTCGGCGCCCGTGCCACAGGCCGACTGGGTCGCAATGGCGCAGAATGGCCGTCTGGGCGAGGCACTGCTTGCGACGCTCGGTGCCCTGCGCGAAGGGGCGCGAGGCGATTCGCGGGCCCTGCGCGAAGCGCTCGGCACCCTGCGCGCCTTGGGTCTTGAGGATACGGCGCGTCGTGCGGCCTTGCAGATCCTGCTGTTGGAGCGGCAAGCGTGAGCCCGCGCGCTCCCTCCAGCTGGATCTCGATGTTTCTGGAGGCGCAGGCGGCGGAGCTGGGGGCGGCCACCAACACACTTCTGGCCTATGGCCGGGATCTCAAGGATTTCGACGGGTATCTGGCCCACAGGAGTATCGAATTCGACACAGTTTCCCGCACAGATATCGAGGGTTATCTGGTGTCATGCGACGCGCAGGGGCTTGCCAAATCCACCCGTGCGCGGCGTCTGTCGGCGGTCAAACAGCTGTACCGCTTTGCCTTCGAGGAAGGGCTGCGCAGCGACAATCCCGCGATCCAGGTCAGCGGTCCGGGGCAGGACAAACGCCTGCCCAAAGTGCTGTCTGTGGAGGAAGTGGACCGGCTGTTGTCGGCCGCGCGCGGTCTGGGGCGCAATGACACCGACCGTGTGCGCAACACCTGCTTGATGGAATTGCTTTATGCCACCGGCATGCGGGTCAGCGAACTTGTCGGCCTGCCCGTCAGCGCCACACGCGGCGATCCGCGGCTGCTGCTCATTCTTGGTAAAGGCGGCAAGGAGCGTATGGTGCCCCTGTCGCCTGACGCGCGCGAGGCGCTGGGCCTGTGGATCCGCCTGCGCGACGCGGGCGAGGCGGCGGATCTGGCCCGCAAAAAGCCCCCCTCGCGGTTTTTGTTTCCTTCGCGCGGAGCGGGCGGGCATCTGACGCGGCACTGGTTTTATCTGTTGATCAAGGAAATTGCGGTGGCCGCAGGTGTGAACCCTGCCAAAGTGACACCGCATACCCTGCGTCACGCCTTTGCGACCCATCTGCTTGCGGGTGGGGCCGATCTGCGCGCGATCCAGACCATGCTGGGCCACGCAGATATCGCGACGACCGAAATCTACACCCACGTTCTTGACGCGCGCCTGTCTGAACTGGTGCTGGAGCATCATCCGCTCTCCGAGACGGCGATCCGCAAGGCCGGTGACAAGGCGTCCGCTGACGAATAGTCCACGCGTTGGCGCAAGCCGACATCTGGGATCAAAATCGCCGCGCGAATAATGGCGAGAACGGCTGAAACCGGCCCTCCCGCCACCAGAATAGTGAAACATATGGATGACTGACGCTCAATCGCGGTGTTTCATGCGCACGCCGCCTTGAATGAGCGTAAAGCGACCTGCATAACAAACGCGACATTCCCGAAAGGTTTTCCACATGGACGCGCCACTGGCAACGATTGATGCAGCATTCTGGATTTCGGTGGGCACCATCCTGCTGCTTCTGGTCCTCTCTGGCTGCTTTTCCGGCTCCGAAACGGCACTGACCGCCGCATCACGCGGCAAACTGCGCACACAGGCGGACAAAGGGTCCGTCGGCGCCGAACGCGCGCTCAAGATCACCGAGGATAACGAGCGGCTCATCGGCTCGGTGCTGCTGGGCAATAATCTGGTCAACATCCTTGCCGCGTCGCTGGCCACCGCGCTGTTTACGCGGCTTTTCGGCGAAAGCGGTGTGGCGCTGGCAACACTGGTGATGACGCTGCTGGTGCTGATCTTTGCCGAGGTGCTGCCAAAGACCTATGCGATCACCAATGCTGAGCGCGCGGCGGCGCTGGTGTCGGGGCCAATCAGCATCGTTGTGCTAGTATTCTCGCCGGTGGTGAGCATCGTGCGGCTGCTGGTGCGCGGTATGCTGCGGGTTCTGGGCGTCCAAGTGGACCCCGACAGCAACATCCTTGCCGTGCGCGAGGAGATCGCAGGGGCGCTGCAACTCGGTCATTCCGAAGGGGTGGTCGAGAAGGAGGACCGCGACCGCATCCTTGGCGCGCTGGATCTGCGCGAGCGTGTGGTCGAGGAAATCATGCTCCACCGCTCAGGCATCGAGATGATTGACGCGGGCGATTCCGCGCCCGACATCCTTGCGCAGTGCCTGAGCTCGAACCACACCCGCCTGCCCGTGTTCCGCGATGATCCCGAAAACATCATCGGCGTTATCCACGCCAAAGATCTGCTGCGCGCCATGTACAAGCTGATCGGCGGTCCCGAGGGGGACGCAGCCGCGCTCAATAATTTCGACATCGCAGAAGTGGCGATGGAGCCCTATTTCGTGCCCGAAACCTCGACGCTGGACGAGCAGATGCGCCAGTTCCTGCGCCGCCGCACGCATTTTGCGCTGGTGGTGGATGAATATGGCTCGCTTCAGGGGCTGATCACGCTGGAGGATATTCTGGAAGAGATCGTGGGCGAGATCACCGACGAGTTCGATCCGCTGGCCGATCACGTGATCAAGACCGATACGGACGGACAATACCTGGTCGACGGTGCCATGACGATCCGCGACCTAAACCGTGCCAACGACTGGAACCTGCCCGATGACGAGGCCAATACCGTCGCCGGTCTGGTCATCCACGAGGCCCAAATGATCCCGACGCGCGGTCAGGTGTTCTCGTTCCACGGCTTCCGCTTCGAAGTGCTCTCGCGCGAGGGCAACCGGATCACCAAGCTCAGGATGCGTCCGCTTTGAGGCTGGTCGGCCAAATCTCCTTGGCGCCCTCACCGCATGAAGCCATCAGAGCCGCCGCGCAGACATAAATCTAAAGCGAAAGCGTCAGAAACCCGACGATCACCCTTAACCGGCATCTCTTTCAGGTTACTCGGGCCGCACCTGCGGATCGGCACAGGCGGTGAGCGCGATGCGGTCAGGCTCAAAAGTGAGCGCCTGCAACGCCCGCAACAGCTCTTGTGCCGCCAGTTCACGCGCGGCTTTTTGCAGGCCCGGGTCCGGGTGCTGCATCAGACCTTTGAGCGTTTGTTGAAGGCGCATCTGCACTTCCAGCGTGCCAGCAGCATCACGCGACAAGGCGCCAAACCCGTCGCGCAGCAGATCGGCGGGGTCAATCGGGGCGACGTGCAGATGCGCAAGCAGTGTCTCCGGCTCGGTCGCAGTTTCGTCCTTATACTCAGACAGGATACGCCCGACACGGGTGATGACATCGATCGCCGTCCCCGGATCGTTGACCCCCGGCGACATCGCCTTCGAGCCGATCTCGCTCATCACGATAAGGCCGAACCGCGGATCCTGATCATAGCGGCGCGTATCGCCGAGCGAGACAGCTTCCTTGATTTCCTCCATCAGCGCATCCCAGTCGAGATCGTCGCCCATGCTCTCGACCTCCATCAACGGCGCGTTGAGAAACGAGAAATGACCGATCGTCTGGGTCAGGTATAACCGCACGTCGTATTTTTCCGCCGTCGCATTCAGCGCTTCGGGATAGATATGCTGCAAATATCCGCTTTCCCACGCCCTCACCGTCCGCGTCCCGTCGGGCACGGGATCGACCAACGGCCGCCCCCCCAAACAGGGCCGGGCCAGCCGGTCGCGAAACTGCGCGCGCGTCACCTCCTCGACCTGACGCGTTGTGTCGACGAGTTGGCCAAAGCCCTGCAAGTGCAGAACCCAGCGGATCAAGTAGACGACGATCACCACCAGAACCGCGACCGTCATCCAGAACAGCACGAACGCACGTTCATCGACGTATATCCCCAGTTCGCGCAGGATGATCCCCAACAGCGCGTACACATACGCCCCGATGAACACCGCAAGCGTGTTCTGGGTGGTGCGGTCCTGCATGATCAGACGGTGTACGCGCGGGGTCCACTGGGTCGAGGAGGATTGGAACACCGAAACCATGACCGTGATCGAAAATATCGTGACCGACAGCATCGCCGCAGCGATCAGCTGCAACAGACGGTCCGCTGACCCACCATTCAGGCTTTTCGCCAATGCATCGGGGATGAACCCTTCGATGATCTGGCTCAGGCCGAGGGCGACGATGGCCAACAGACCCATGAGCAGCACCCGCACCCAAAGTTTGCGCGCATAGAGCCTGCCTTTGCGCAGGGTCGTCGAGACGAATGTGTTGATGCTTTCCATCCGCCAGAGTTAGCACGCCAGAGCGCGGGCACCAGCCCCGAAAGGCTGTGCTGTGGCCTACTTACGATATTGAAGATCCGCTATTGCCGTGACACCTGCGCGCGTGACACGGTCAAAATAGCGGCGATCCCCGCATCCAGTTCAACCCGAAACGCCGGGCGAAGCGGATGGACGGCGGTGAAAGCCCGGAAAGCTCACGGTATCAGGCGCAGCCCTTCTAGACTTCGAGGCTGACGCAATTGTTGCGGATGGCTAAGTCCTGACTTAGTCTCAAAATGCGCTTGGTAGTGGTCCTGTACTTTGGGCGGACAAGCTCAATCTTGGTGGAAAACCGCAGCGTTCGACCTTGGCTCAGGGCGCCGGGATCACCGGGCCGACCGGGGGTGAGGATACACGTTTCGGGAACATGCGCGCTGCGCATGAATATCTGATGCGAACGGAGGTCTGGATGATCGCGATTTTAGTTCTTGCCGCTGGCAATTCGTCGCGGATGCGCGGACGCGACAAGCTGATGGAACAAATTGACGGGATCCCCCTGCTGCGCCGGACGGTATTGCGCGCGCTGAACACCGAAAGCGAGGTGTTGGTCACCCTGCCCGCCGCACCGCATCCGCGCTATGATGCGCTGGCGGACTTGCCGGTGCGCATAGTCTCCGTGCCAAACGCGTCACAGGGCATGAACACCAGTCTGCGCGCGGGGCTGGCGGCGCTGCCCAAGCGGACGCAGGCGGTGATGATCCTGCTGGCCGATATGCCCGATATCACCACAGATGATATTAAAACTGTCTTACAATCCGTTGATGCAACCTCTGATACCCTGATCTGGCGCGGCGCGACCCCCGACGGTGATGGCGGCCACCCCATTGTGTTTCACGCGCGTCTTGTTGCGGAATTGATGGCGCTCAGCGGTGATGCCGGTGGCAGCGCGGTGGTCAAAGCACACCGGGCGCACCTGCGCACCATTCCGCTGCCCGGCGACCACGCCCGCACCGATCTGGACACACCCGAAGCGTGGGCCGCCTGGCGCGCACGGCAAACCCCTATTTGATCAACGCCGCCTCGCGCGAAGTGAGACTGTGCCGCGCGGGCGCATAGCCCTCAAGCCCTTCTTTGGTCGCCAGTTCCGGGAAAAGCTCCAACAGTTCAATCCGTTGCGCGTTACCGATGCCGACCACAGTGCGCACATCGGGCCGAAAACTCTCCGACCATACACCGTCCGACAGGATCACTTCATGCCGTTCAAACATCAGATGCAGGTAGTGTGTGGTAATCCCCTTCACCCTCTCGACCCCCGGCAAACCTGTCAGATGCTTGGCCGAAACCAGCACTTCAGCCGCGTCGAAATGCAGCGCCGTTTTGTCGTTGCTGACCAAAATCCGGTGGTTCGGGGAAACCACCATTTCACGTTCAGGCAGGTCGTTTCCCAATGCGCCCCTTGCGATGCGCACCGGGCAAAGATGGGCATTTGCGGGCAGAAAATCCGTATGTACAGCGCGTTTGCCCAGCCAGCGGATCACCTGCAACCCGTTGTCGCGGGTGATGATACGGTCTCCAACGTCAAGACGCTCGACCGCGACCTCCCCGCGCTGGGTCGCGATCATCGTGCCCGGCGTGAAGCAGGGTGAGGCAGCATGGGCATTCTTAAATTCAATCCGCCCCGCGTCCCTGCCCCATGCATCGAGAAACAGCATCACCCCGTTTTGCGGCCTGGCCTGATTGCGCAGAATTCGAACACGCTGGTCGGGTTGGATCATCGGTATCGAACCGTGCATTATTTCTTCTCCCGCTTGGGTTTCGGTTGCGATAATCCTAAAGTCACGCTGGCTGTGCGACCCGTTGCATCGGTTTTTCTTTAATGTTCATGCAATTCGGACCCCTTGTTAAACTAAACGTTCGCGGCACATTTCGCAAATAATGTCCCGAAAAGATGAAAAGCGGAGCTGCAACGCAACTCCGCTTTCACTCACTCGAGGTCACTACGCCCAAATGAAGCTGCATATCCGTGGACCCCGAGGCGAGATCCTTTTGATCCGCCTCGGGGATATTCTGTTCAGCGCTCTCAGCTTTTGCCGGTAATCAGCTTTGCCTCGTGCTTTTTCAGCGACTTGCGGGCTGCGGCATAGGCCGCAATGCCTTCGCGCGTGGCGAGTTCCGGGAAGAGTTCTAGAATTTCCTCGCGCGACGCATCGCCCACACCGGCCAGCGACATGTCGCCGGGCTGGAAGCTTTCAGTCCATGTACCGTCGGACAGGATCACCTCATGCTGGTCGAACATGATGTGGATATAGGTGGTGTGCGACACGTCAACCACGTCGATCCCGTCCATATCCGTCAGATGTTTCGCCGCCACCAGAACCTCACGCTCCTCAAAGTAGAGGGCCGTTTTGTCATTGGCGATCAGCACGCGGTGCTGTGGCGATACCATCATGTCACGTTCTGGCAGACCGTTGCCCAAGGCACCCTGCTGGATCAGAACGGGGCGCAAGTGCTCCTTGGCGGCCAGCTCCTCACCGGACATCTCGCGACGTCCGATCCAGCGGATTTCCTGCATCCCGTTGTCACGGGTGATGATCCGGTCGCCCACTGCCAGCTCTTCTACCTTCCGCTCGCCCTTGGGGGTCGCGATCAGCGTGCCGGGGGTGAAACAGGGCACCACACGTTCGATGTTGGTGAAGACAATCTGGCCTGCATCGCTGCCGTCAGAGTTGAAGTAATCGACGACACCGTTCTCGGGGTTATCCTCGCTGAGCGTCACTTGGAGACGCCCGCCTCCCGGCTTAGAGCCGGTCAGATCGAGCACGTCGAAGTCGTCCCCGTTTTCGGACCCGTCGACCACATCTCCGGCATTAACGTTGACGAAGGTATCGCGGTCGCCGCCCCCCGTCATCGTGTCCACACCCTCGCCACCGTCGATCAGATCATTACCGGAACCGCCAAGGATAACATCATCCCCCTCGCCACCTTCCAGCGTGTCGTCACCAATGCCACCATCTACGGTATCATTGCCCTCGTCACCGTTCAGCGCGTCGTCGCCCTGACCACCCTCAAGCAAATCATCGCCCAGATCGCCGCGCAACGTATCGTCGCCCGTGGCGCCTTCAAGGGTGTCGTTCCCTGCACCGGCCTCCAGACGGTCATCCCCGGCGCCGCCGTCGAGGCTGTCATCACCGTCACCGCCATCAAGCGTGTCGTCGCCAGTCGCACCCTGGAGGATGTCGTTACCGTCACCTCCCTCGAGGGTGTCGTCACCGCCACCACCATCCAGCAGATCGTCGCCTTCGCCACCGTTGAGCGAGTCCTCGCCCAGGTTACCGCGCAGCGTATCGTCGCCGATCCCGCCTTCGAGCAGATCAGCGCCCTGACCGCCTTCAAGGCTGTCATCGCCCTGGCCACCGTCCAGCGAATCGTCGCCAGTGCCCCCCAAAAGGGTGTCATCGTCGATACCGCCATCAATGAAGTCGTCGCCTGACCCGCCGATCAACAGATCGTCGTCATCGCCGCCGAAGATCTCGTCGTCACCGGATCCACCGTCGACCGTATCACGGCCATTATCGGGGTTCAGGTCCGGACCAAGCGGGTTGGAGCCATCGTCCTCGATCTCGAGGGCATCGAGACCCAGCACGGGATCATTGTTGGCATAGATTGTATCGTCGCCAATTCCGCCGAGGATGCTATCGTTGCCTTCGGCACCCACAATCCGGTCATCGCCATTGCCACCCGTCACGATATCGTCGTCGATACCTGCGTTGATGACATCATCACCATCACCACCGTTGATCGTGTCACGGACATCGCCAGTGGTAATCGTATCGTTGCCGTCACCACCATCGACACTGTCGCGGTCATTTTCGGGGTCGGGATCGGCTGGGAATACACCGGGGTATGCCTGATCGGGCAGCGGTGCCGGACCGCTGGTGTCGATTACATCATTGCCGTCACCGCCTTCGACGGTGTCGTTGCCCGCACCGCCGGTGATCGTATCGTCACCGCCGTCGCCGCGCAGATCATCGTCCCCCGTGCCGCCATCGATGCTGTCGTCCCCTGCGCCACCGGAGACATCATCATCGCCCAGACCAGCAAGAACGGTGTCGTCCCCGCCGCCTGCGTTGATGATATCGTCCTGAGGCGCTTCGGCGGGCAGGAACGCGTCTTCGCTGTCAACCAGATCCCCTTCGGGATCGCCGGTGAAATCGGTATCGATCAAATCACCATCATCCGTGCCGGTGACGATGCCATCACGCACCCCTACCGTCACAACGCCGGGTGTCTCGCCACCGTTGCCGTCGGAGGCGGTATAGTCGATGACCGCCGGTCCGTTAAATCCGGGCGCCGGTGTGAAGGTGAGAGTGCCATTCGGATTGATGGTCACTGTGCCATTCGGGCTCGACGCCGCACTCACCGTCAATGGATCGCCATCGGGATCGGTGTCATTGGCAAGCACGTCGATGTCCACGGGCGCGCCCTGATTGGTGACCGCCGTATCGTCCACGGTAACGGGTGCTGCGTTGCCGGGTGCTGCGACCGTGACAACGGCCTGACCTTCGTCGGTGCTGCCATCGGGGTCCGATACGGTATATGTAAGGGTCGCCTCGCCGGTGAAATCAGCGGCGGGGGTAAAGGTCGCGGTACCGTCGCCATTGTTCACCACGGTGCCCTGCGCCTCCGGGACCGACACTGCGGTCACGCTCAGTTCGTCGTTGGTGTTGTCGACGTCCGTATCATTGCCCAGCAGATCCACGATCACGGGCGTTTCCTGCGGCGTCGTGGCCGTATCGTCCACAGCCACCGGCGCATCGTTCACCGGTGTCACGGTCACGATGGCCTGCCCTTCGTCCGAGCCGCCATCGGGATCGGTGATGGTATAGGTGATCGTCGCCTCACCGTTGAAATCGGGTGCCGGTGTGAAAGTCACGGTGCCATCGCCGTTGTCTACGATACTGCCCTGCGCTTCCGGCACAGAGATATCCGACAGCGTCAGCTCAGCGAGCGTATTGTCGGGATCGGTATCATTGCCACGCAGATCGACCAGAACGGCCGTATCTTCGGGCGTGGTGGCCGCATCGTCGACCGCGACCGGGGGATCATTCACATCACCCACTGCCACGGTAACCGTCGCCGTATCGGTCAGACCCGTCGGGTCGGAAACGGTGTACGAAATCGTTGCATCACCGGTAAAATCGGGCGCGGGAGTAAAGTCGAGCGTGCCATTTGGATTGATCGTGACGGTCCCGTCGGGCGAAGTCGCGGCGGTCACCGTGAGCATCTCTCCATCGGGATCGGTGTCATTGACCAGCACATCGATGGTCACCAGCGTCTCTTCGGGGGTCGTGGCCGCATCATCAAGCGCCACAGGCGCGTCAGGCACCGGATTGACGGTTACCGCAACCGCACCGGTATCCGTACCGCCGTTCCCGTCGGACACAGTGTAGTCAATCACAGCCGGCCCGTTGTAATCGGGTGTCGGCGTGAAGGTCACGGACCCGTCGGGCAGGAAGGTCACGGACCCGTCGGGCTGCTGGCGGCGGTCAGGATCAGCGTGTCGCCATCCAGATCCGTGTCGTTTGTCAGCACGTTGATTGTCTGTGATGTATCCTCGTCCATCACCAGCGTGTCGTCTATGGCGACGGGTGGCGTGTTCGCTGCGGGGTCCTCGGGAAGGATAAGGTTTTCGATCTCGGCAAATGACATTTCGCCAGAAACACTGCCGTCTGCGTTGAGGAATTCAATGCGCCCGGAGGTGGAATCGCCATCTTCGTCTACGGTCTGATCCACCACACGCAGCGGGCCGCTGCCCGACAGATCGAGGGTGTCGTTATCATCGCCGTCCGTACCGCCATCCACGACATCACCGGCAGTGCCGCCGATGAACAGATCAGCATCCTCACCGCCCGCCAGAGTGTCAGCACCGGTGCCGCCATCTATGGTATCGTTGCCACCTTCTCCGAAGATCACGTCATCGCCCGCATCACCGAACAGCTCGTCGTTGCCACCGACAACCGGCGGCACGATGCCACCGTCGCCTGCGGTAAAAAACACATCGGTAATGTTGACGCTGGTGTTGTCGAAGCCGTTCTGCTCGTGCAGGATCTCAACGCGCGAGACGGGACCGGCGATGTCTACCTGCACGGAATAAAGCTGGCTGGTTGCATCGGCAAAGCCGCCGTTCGAATCTGCCGTGTGCACTCCGGCGACAGCGTCAGTGTTAGTCAGCGTGACGCCTGCCCCACCCAACAGCATCACAGGCAACGCATTGCCAGCGGCATCGAAAGCCTGAACGCGAACGACACTGTCGGCATCGATATCGTTGATGTTGAAATCAACGTTTGTGACAGGTGTGTCAAAGCTCAGACTATAATCTACCGACTGTCCTTCCGCGCGGGTCACACTCGACAGCGAGCTTGTGGTGCTCACGGTCTCGGATCCGCCGTCGATTCCAACGGTCCGCTGTTCCTCGTCGCTGATGGTTGTCGCCGTCTTCGGCGTTGCGGCGTCCCGCGTGAACGTCACGTTGACCGAGCCTGTATCCTGCGTCACGGACGTAACCGTCGTGTCGCCGCTCAGACCTGTCTCGCTCCAGTTGAAACTTTCACGCGCACCACCGCCCGAAGGTCCGCCGTCATCGCCAAGGGTGCGGTCGCCGTAGATCACGTCATTGCCTTCGCCGCCCGACACCACATCGTCGCCTGCGCCGGCATAGACATCATCGTCACCAAGACCGGCAGTGATCGTATCATCGCCGCCCAGTGCGTCGATGATGTCGTCATCCGGTGCTTCGCCCGCAATCAGGGCGTCGCCTGCATCGACACGGTCGCCTTCAGGATCGCCGGTGTAGGCAAGGTCGATGGTGTTGGCGCTGTCGTCACCCGAGACAATGCCATCGCCGGTGGGATCGACTGGCGGCATCGGATCGACGGGGTCTACAGGATCAACGGGGTCTACAGGGTCGACGGCCATCGGATCGTCGAACACCAGATTATCAATGGCGCCCGATCCAAGGATTTCAACTTCGAAGCGCACTGTGCCGGGCACAAATATCTGCACGACTGTCTGGCCATTATCCGCCGTCGGCGGCACAAACTGCTCGCTCAGCAGGCCCCCGTCCGCGCCGAAAAACAGCATGCGGGCCGAGCCTTCGATATCAAGAAAAGTCAGAGATTTGATCGTCACGGCATTGTCGAACTCAAAATTTACCGCGCCGCCCGTCTCATTATCGTTGGGCGCGTCTGAGTTGCCGTCCTCCGAGATGATGAGCACGTTATCAAGGTTACCGGTGGCCAGATCAGCGTCGCCGCCGGTCGGATTGTTCGTGTCGAACACCATTGCCTGGTTTGCACCCGGAGGCGTTGCGGCAGCCACAATGCGTACCCCGATGTCCTCGTACTGGTTTGTGACAGTTTCACCGGCGGTGAGAGTGTTGAAATCAATTGTTCTGATCATGATGTGTGCTCCTATGCAGCAGTGCGCGCGGCGCGCGGCGCGGCCGGATTGTGGGAAAGAATTGGTGTATGTTTACGAGCCGCCGGATCTGACGACAGGGGCGCGGTTCGGCACCCGTTCCTGGGCTGGATGGCAAGACAGGAAATCTTCATGTTCTTCTCCGTTCAAACTCATAAACCCCGTGAGGCTTCAACGACTGGTCCACCAGCGATCCGCACACAGCATTACCGAAATGAAGGGAGAGACCGACCACAATATGGCCGTACCCCGCAGCAACAATATGCTCCGAAGTGATAATATAGCGGTCGCATCGTATGCGGCGCTACACCTCTCCCGCACGTGGCAGTGCGTTCAGTGTGCGCCCGCCCCCCGGACCTCGTATCGTCAACCCCCCAGTTGGGCTGCCACATAGATACCCAAGGGATGACACGGGACAAAGGGAAAAATGTTTGAAAAGTGTCAGCGAACAGGTCAATGATGACAGACATGGTTAACGCGACTTGAGCTATGCCAGCGCCCTGTGGTTTATTGTTTCTCAATTTGAAACTCACATTGACCATGGTTCGCCATATTCTACGGATCATTGTGAGTGTCGCAGATCGGCGACACCCGCCAGATTGTTTCTCGGACAGAAACAGAGCCTGCGTTTACCATGGGTAAAACAAGCTGCGGATTAATGGGCACTGAGGGGTCTTTGTGTTCGCATGTTGGAACCAATAGCTGTCGATTGCCGAAACTGGTGCCAGACAACCGGGGTATTCGCCACAATCATTCGAATCAGATTTTCGAGAATTTGGTTAGATCATGGCAAGACAGAGCGCCGGTCGCGCAGCTTTTCAACAACCTGTTTCATATGAGATTTTGGGCCAACCCGGTACCGACCGTGTGTCAAATGTAGCACCGGCACCGCACTGGCGGAGGTAATTTTCAGAAACAAACGGACAACCTGAAGATCAGGCTGGTACCCAAGGCCGGACTCGAACCGGCACGCCTCGCGGCGGGAGATTTTGAATCTCCTGCGTCTACCATTCCGCCACTTGGGCACGCCGCCGATGTAGCCCGCCAATCTAGACGGAGCAAGCCAAAAAGCACCGCCTGCGCGATTTGCGGAGCATGGCGTTCGCCTGTCCTTGACCTGATCCGCGCATGGTGGTTTTGACAGCGCATCTTTGAGGGAGCCACCTACATGATCCAACGTCTGTATGACTGGACGCTCGGCCTTGCCGAACACCGCCATGCCCTGTGGGTTCTGGCGCTGGTGTCCTTCCTCGAAAGCTCGATGTTTCCGATCCCGCCGGACATCATCATGATCCCGATGATCATCGCCCGCCCGAACCGTGCGTTCATCATTGCGGGTGTGGCGCTGGTATCCTCCGTGCTGGGGGGCATGATGGGCTATGCCATCGGCGCGCTCGCCTTCGAGGCGCTGGGCCAACCCATCCTCACCGCGCTAGGCAAGGGTGACGCAATGGCCGAATTCGCGACCCGCTTCAATGACATGGGTTTCTGGGCGGTGCTGGTCGCGGGGATCACGCCGTTTCCTTACAAGGTCATCACCATCATGTCGGGCTGGACCGCGATGCCGTTGGGCGTGTTTATCGCCACCTCGATCCTTGCGCGGGGCTTGCGGTTCTTCCTCGTGGCGCTGCTGCTGTGGAAATTTGGCGCACCGGTGCGTGATTTCATTGAAAAGCGGCTGCCGCTGATGTTCACTCTGGCCGTTGCCCTGCTGATCGGTGGCTTCTTTGCGGTGAAATTTCTATGACACGTGACATCTATCTTGCAACGTTCGGCTCATTTGCCGTGCTGGCGGGTGCTTATGCTTTCCAGCATCTGGGCGGCATGGCACCGTGTAAATTGTGCCTGTGGCAACGATGGCCCCACGGCACCGCAATCGCGATCGGCCTTATCATCATTCTCACCGGCGAGGTCAAGCTGGCGTGGCTTGGCGCGCTGGCCAGCCTCACCACCGCGCTCATCGGCATGTATCACGTAGGCGTCGAGCAAGGCTGGTGGGAGGGGCCGACCAGTTGCACGTCGGGCAGTGTGTCGAATCTCAGCGCGCAGGAACTGATGGACCAGATCCTTGCCGCGCCTCTGGTGCGGTGCGACGATATCGCCTGGCAGATGGCAGGCATCAGCATGGCGGGCTGGAACGCGATCCTATCGCTCGCGCTCATGGCGATCTGGATCAAGGCGGCGCGCGACGCCTAAACCGATTTTTGCGTGCTCAGCAGCAGACTTGTTTCCGAGGCCACGACCCCGTCAAGCTGCCTGATCCGGTCGAGAACGCGGTCAAAATCCTGCAATGTGGCCGAGCCGATCTCGACGATCAGATCCCAGCGTCCGTTGGTGGAATGAACCGCGCGCAGCTCCGACATCCCAGCGAGCTGGCGCTTGATCCGCCCGGCACCGCGTCCCTCGATCCCGATCATCATCAGCCCGCGCACCGGATCACGCGCCACATCGGCACGGGTGATGACAGAAAACCCGACAATCTCGCCGCGCGCCTGAAGCCGCGATAGCCGGGCCCGCACCGTGGTGCGCGATATTCCCAGCGTCGCCGCCAGATCAGACAAAGATGCGCGGGCGTCGTGGCGCAGGGCCGCAATCAGGGCTTCATCCGTTTCGTCCATAAAAATCTCCGTTTTGCGCAAACCACCCACATATTGGTCACTTTATACCCTATCAATGATACATATGCGCCGTATACACCCCATTTCAACAACCACAGGATTCCCATCATGACACCACGACACTGTATCCTTCAGGGCGCGCCCCTTGATTGCGGCAAAAATCGGCGCGGCTGTATTATGGGGCCGGATGCTTACCGGACCGCAGGGCTGGCGCAAGCGCTGGAGAGCCTTGGACACACCGTCACCGACATGGGTAATGTGGTGCCGGGCCCCCACACCGACACTCCGCATCCGAAATTGCACCGCCTTGCGGAAACCATCGCTTGGACCCATGCGCTGGCCGATGCCACTGAGACGTCCTTCGCGCGCGGGATGCCCATCACCATGGGCGGCGATCACGCGCTGGCGGCGGGCACTGTGCTGGGCGCGATGCGCTATGCCGCCGCCCAAAACCGCCCGCTCTTTGTGCTCTGGCTCGATGCGCACAGCGATTTCCACACGCTGGAGAGCACCGACAGCGGCAATCTGCACGGCACGCCGATGGCCTTTGTGACAGGGCGCGGCGATTTCCCCGACTGGCCCGCGCTGCCCGCACCCCTGCCCTACGAGCATATCGCGATGATCGGCCTGCGCTCCGTCGATCCGGCGGAACGTGCCGCCCTGCAAGGCACAGCCATCACCCGCGTCGACATGCGCCAGATCGACGAGACCGGCATCGCGCAGCCGCTGGGCGCTTTTCTCGAGCGTGTGGAACAGGCGAATGGCATGCTCCACGTCTCGCTCGACGTGGATTTCCTCGACCCTGCTGCCGCACCTGCTGTGGGCACGACCGTACCCGGCGGTGCCACCGTGCGCGAGGGGCATCTGGTGATGGAGATGATCAACGACAGCGGCTTGCTCACGTCGATGGATCTGGTCGAGTTGAACCCATTCATGGACGAACGCGGGCGCACCGCCACGCTGATGGTCGATCTGGCCGCCTCTGCACTGGGCCGCAACGTCTTTGACCGCCCCACACGTGCGTTTTGAATTGGAGAACACCATGACAACCCCTTCCGCCAAGGCGCTTGTGCCATTCGTCAGCGTCGATCACATGATGCAGCTTATCCATCACGTGGGCCTCGCCGCCATGCTGCGCGGCCTTGCCGAGCGGATCGAGGCCGACTTTCACCGTTGGCCGCTGTTCGACAAGACCCCGCGCGTCGCGTCGCATTCGGATCTGGGCGTGATCGAGTTGATGCCGACCTCGGACGGGGATGTGTATGGCTTCAAATACGTGAACGGACATCCCGGCAACACCCGCGACGGGTTGCAGACGGTGACGGCCTTTGGCCTGCTGTCCGATGTGGCCAACGGTTATCCGGTGCTGTTCTCGGAAATGACGATCCTCACCGCCCTGCGCACGGCCGCCACCTCGGCGCTGGTGGCGCGGGTGCTGGCGCCAAAGGGCGCGACCGTGATGGCGATGATCGGAAACGGGGCGCAGTCGGAGTTCCAAAGCATCGCCATGCAGGCCATCGTCGGCATCACCGAGGTGCGGCTTTATGATACGGACCCCGCCGCCACCGCCAAATGTGCGCGCAATCTTGAGGGTTCCGGCCTGAAAGTCGTAAGCTGTACATCCGCCGAGCAGGCGATAGAGGGCGCGCAGATCATCACTACCTGCACGGCGGACAAGCAATATGCCACAATCCTGACCGACAACATGGTCGGTGCGGGTGTGCACCTCAACGCTATCGGCGGCGATTGTCCGGGCAAGACAGAGCTGGCCCCCGCGATCCTGCACCGCGCCGACATCTTTGTTGAATACCCCGAGCAGACCCGCATCGAGGGCGAGATCCAGCAGCTGGCGCCGGATCACCCTGTCACTGAATTCTGGGAGGTACTGACCGGTGCCGCACCCGGGCGGACCTCCGCCGCTCAGATCACGCTCTTCGACAGCGTCGGTTTTGCGACCGAGGATTTCTCGGCGCTGTGCTACGTGCGGGACGCAATCAAGGGCACGAATTTCTTTACGCCGCTTGATATGCTGGCCGATCCTGATGATCCGCGCGATCTGTTCGGCATGGTTGCGCGCGCGAAATAGCTGCGTCAGCGCGCTGTGACGTCCAGACCGTAGAGCCAGTCGAACGCGCCCAGCATCCGCATGGGCGCAAGACGACTACCAAGCCGAAGGGCGCTATGCGCGGCAAAGCGGACAGGGCCGGGCCGCAAATGATAGCGCCATGCGTTGCCGTTCGCGGCCTTGATCACGCGGGCGACACGCGGTTTGCGAAGCGCCTCGAAGGCAGGAAGCGCCGCGTGTCCGCCCTTTGCGATGTGATCGGCCAGCACCCAGGCATCCTCCAGCGCCATATTGGCGCCCTGTGCCAGAAACGGCAGGGTCGGATGCACCGCGTCGCCGATCAGCGCCACGCCGTCCCGCTGCCAAACGGATGCCACCGGATGCCGGTGCAGGCCCCAGAGCGTCGGCGCCTGCACGGCGGCGATCATCTCGCCCGCGATCCCTCCCCAGCCCTGAAATGCCGCGCGCAGGTGCGCCGGATCGTCCGGGAGGTTCCAGCCTTCCTCGGCCCAATTTGCACGCTCCTCGACGGCGACCAGATTGACCAGCGCGCCACCGCGCAGCGGATAGCTGACCAGATGGCGCCCCGGACCCATCGTCACCATCGCGACATCTGTGTGGCCCATGGAATTGGGCACCGTCGCACGCCACGCCACCTGCCCCGTGAAAAAGGCCGCGTCCGCTCCGTTAAGGGCGGTGCGGGCCTGCGAATGGATGCCGTCGGCACCTACGATCACTTCCGCGCGCCGCACACTTCCATCCGCAAGGGTAAGCTGTGGCGTGTCACCCGGCGAGACAGTTTGCACGGCACAGCCAAGCTCGAAACTCACGTTATATTCGCGGGCCGCGCGCAGCAGCACGTCCACAAGATCAGCGCGGTGCATGAAATAATATGCCTGCTCAGGCGGCAGGCGCAGCAGATCAAGGCGGGCGACATCGCGGCCCGGCTGGTCATGGGCCTGCATCACGACAGCCTGTCCCCGCACCGCTCCGCGCGCTGCCAGCCGTTTCTCCAGCCCCAGCGCGCGCAGAACGGCAAGGCCGTTGGGGCTGACCTGCAAACCCGCGCCGACTTCGGTGATTTGCGCTGCCTGTTCCAGCACGGTCACGGCGACGCCCTTACGGGCGAGCGCAACCGCTGCCGCCAGACCGCCGATGCCTGCCCCGATTACGATTGCGTTGCTCACGCCCATATTCGTCCCTCCGGATACACAAACGCCGCAGCTTTCACTGCGGCGCCCGACTTTACGTCCCCTGAACAACCCTGCACCGCACGCAGGGTTAGTCGTCGCGGTGGACTTTCTCGCGCCGCTCGTGTTTTTCCTGCGCTTCAAGGCTCATCGTGGCGATGGGCCGTGCATCCAGTCGCTTGAGCGAAATCGGATCGCCGGTCACCGAGCAATAGCCGAATTCACCCTCGTCGATCCTGCGCAACGCGGCATCGATCTTCGAGACCAGCTTGCGCGCGCGGTCGCGGGTGCGCAATTCCAGCGCGCGGTCGGTCTCCTCGGAGGCGCGGTCATTCACGTCCGGAATGTTGCGCGTCCCGTCCTTCATCGTCTCGATGGTATCGCGGCTGCCTTCGAGAAGTTCGGCCTTCCAGTGCCGCAGCTTGCGGCGAAAATACTCGACCTGCCGGTCATTCATAAACGGCTCGTCCGCGGTAGGGCGATAGTCATCGGCCAGAAAATTTTCTTGGTTCATTTAGTCAATTCCCCTCACGGTTTTCGACAGTGTCACGTCGGATACTCCCTCACGACATAACTTGTGTGGGGGTCTCTATAGGACCGATCATTGATTGTCACTACTCAATGATGCGCTATGATGCACAGTGTCGAATGGGCTGAAAACGAACAGAAAAGCAGGAATAAAGATGAAATTTCAAGGTACCGCAGATTATATTGCAACTGACGACCTGAAAATCGCGGTCAATGCTGCGGTCACGCTGGAGCGGCCGCTGCTGGTCAAAGGGGAGCCCGGCACCGGCAAGACCGAACTGGCGCGTCAGGTGTCGGACGCACTTGGTCTGCGGATGATCGAATGGAACATCAAATCGACCACCCGCGCGCAGCAGGGCCTGTATGAATACGACGCCGTCAGCCGCCTGCGCGACAGCCAGCTGGGCGAGGAAAAAGTCCACGACGTCTCCAACTATATCCGCAAGGGTAAGCTGTGGGAGGCGTTCGAAGCCGACGAGAAGGTCGTGCTGCTGATCGACGAGATCGACAAGGCGGATATCGAATTCCCCAACGATCTGCTGCAAGAACTTGATAAGATGGAGTTCTTTGTCTACGAGACCGGCGAGACGGTGAAGGCGAAGGTGCGCCCCATCGTCATCATCACCTCTAACAATGAAAAAGAGCTGCCCGACGCCTTCCTGCGCCGCTGTTTCTTCCATTATATCCAGTTTCCCGACATGGAGACGCTCAAGCAGATCGTCGAAGTGCACCATCCGGGGATCAAACCGGAGTTGCTGACCACCGCCCTCACGCAATTCTATGAGATCCGCGATCAGCAGGGGTTGAAGAAAAAGCCTTCCACGTCCGAGGTGATAGACTGGCTCAAGCTGCTGCTTGCCGAGGATCTGGAGCCTAAGGATCTCAAGGCAAATGGTTCTTCTGCCCTGCCCAAGCTGCACGGCGCGCTTTTGAAGAATGAGCAGGATGTACATCTGTTCGAACGGCTGGCGTTCATGGCGCGTGGCGGGCGGTAGACCCTTATCGATTTAGGCTTCGACGCAAGTATTAGGGCAGCTGTTTATCGGCTGCCCTTTTTTATGTCTGCAATCTCAGGATGCTCTGCTTTTGGCACGCTACGGGCATCGCTCCGTTTCCACGATCCTTAGGGCATCGTTCAGGCTCACGCTTTAAACTGTGGCTTTTTCGCGCCACAACCACAGGTCTGCCTTACTCCGTAAAATTTGCCACTATTTTGCCTTAATTGCTCCCTACCGAGAACAGATTGAGGGGCGAAAAGATCTCCAATTGAAGCTCAAAAGGGCAGGCAGTCAGAGTATGAGTATCCATATCGCACCATCGGTGCGCGCAGAATTCGCGCGCTTTTCAACAGGTATTGTTAATTCTGCACGCATGGGCAGTCCGACATGAAGTCGCGGGTGGCCCTCGTCCTCGCCATGGCTTTGAATGCCTGTACACCCACAACCGGCGGCGATGTCTCGCGGCTGATGACCGTGACCGACAGCGGCGCCCTGCCCCCGGTCAAAGTTTTTACCAACGGGCGTCTGACGGCCCCCGTGCGCGCCAACAATGACCTGGCACTGGATTTTATCGAGCTGTCGTTCAAGTTGGAAAGCGGGCGCGAGTTGCCGATATTTACCCGGTTTGAAGGACCGGTCACCGTCTCGGTCACTGGCGATCAGCCGCCCTCGCTGCAACATGATCTCACCCGCCTGATCAGCCGGTTGTGCTCAGAGGCGCGGATCGACATCACCCAGATCAGCGGCAGCCCCGCAAACATCACGATCAATGCCGTCCCGCGCAAGGAGATCCGCAAGGTTCTGCCACAGGCCGCCTGCTTTGTCGCACCCAATGTCAGCTCGCTGGATGAATACCGCGCGGCCCGCAAAAGCAAAAGCGCCAACTGGTCCCAGTTGCGCGGCCGCGAGCGGCTGGCGATATTCCTGCCCAATGATGTCAGCCCACAGGAAGTGCGCGATTGTCTGCACGAAGAGCTGGCCCAATCGCTGGGACCGCTCAACGATCTGTACCGCTTGCCCGACTCCGTCTTTAACGACGATAATGTCCATACCGTCCTGACCGGGTTCGATATGCTGATGCTGCGGACCTATTATTCGCCCAAACTGCACAACGATATGACGCGCGGTCAGGTGGCGGCCACCCTGCCCCATATCCTGCGCGAGATTAATCCGCGCGGCGAAGGCATCCCGGCGAAATTCGCGACCCGCACGCCGCAGCAATGGAAAAAGGCGATCGAGACCGCCCTCGGCCCCGCCGCGTCGCAATCGCAGCGGCGTCAGGGTGCGGCGGAGGCCCTGCGCATTGCCACCGCCATGGGCTGGCAGGACCAGCGCCGCGCATTTGCCCATTACGCCATGGGGCGTGTCCTGCAACGCGGCGACCCGAAGACAGCGCACCAGCATTATTCACAGGCGCAAAAGTATTATTCCGCCACCCCCGGCACCGATCTGCATCTGGCCTTTGTCGCGACGCAGCTGTCGGCCTTTGCCATCAGCCAGGGTTCCGGCGCCCACGCGCTGCAACTGATCGGACCGCACATCGAGACGGCACGCCAAAGCGAGAACGCGGCATTGCTTTCCACGCTCCTGCTGCTACGTGCCGAGGCGCTGGATCTGGAAAACCGCACTTCTGAGGCGCAGGCCGTTCGGCTGGACAGTCTGGGTTGGGCGCGGTACGGATTTGGCTCTGACTGGGCCGTGCGGGCCAAGCTGCGAGAGATCGCATCCCTGAGCCCGCTGAAAGGATAGCCCGCGCATATAAAGGGACGGATTGATGATTGTAATTGGGTTGGCGATACTCGGCGCTATAATTGGCGGCATGACCGCCCGCAAACGCCGCGGCAACCGCAAGGACATCGCACAGTATGCCGCAGGCTATGCCATGGCCTTTCTGATCGTCGGCATGTTCCTCACCGTCATCATCGACCGGTTGACCAGCTGATGTTTCTGCCCTTCTTCGAGCAATTGCGCGCCCATAAAGTTCCCGTATCCATGCGGGAATTTTTGGCGTTTCTGGATGGCATGTCCGCAGGTCTGGCCACGTACGATGTCGAGGCGTTCTACTATCTCGCCCGGACGTCCATGGTGAAGGACGAGCGCAATATCGATAAATTCGATCAGGCCTTTGCCGCGTCTTTTTCGGGGCTCGAAAACATCACCACCGAACAGGTGTTGGACGCGGTTGATATTCCCGAAGAATGGCTGCGCAAGATGTCGGAAAAGCATCTGAGCGACGCGGAGAAAGCAGAGATCGAAGCACTGGGCGGATTCGACAAACTGATGGAGACGCTCAAAGAGCGGCTCAAGGAACAGGAAAAGCGCCACGAGGGCGGCAGCAAATGGGTCGGCACCGGCGGCACCTCGCCTTTCGGGGCCTACGGCTACAACCCCGAAGGCGTGCGCATCGGCCAGAAGGAAGGCCGCCATGGCAAGGCGGTCAAGGTCTGGGATAAACGCGAGTTTCGCAATCTCGACGACAGTGTGGAGCTGGGAACCCGCAACATCAAGGTAGCACTCAAACGCCTGCGCCGCTGGGCCCGCGATGGTGCGAATGAGGAGTTGGACCTGAACGGCACCATCCGCTCCACCGCCGAGCACGGCTATCTCGACGTCAAAACCCGCCCCGAGCGGCGCAATGCTGTGAAGGTGCTGCTGTTCCTCGACGTCGGTGGCTCCATGGATCCGCATATCAAAGTAGTGGAGGAGCTGTTTTCCGCCGCACGCTCCGAATTCAAGCACATGGAATATTTCTACTTTCACAATTGCCTGTACGAAGGTGTGTGGCGCGACAACCGTCGCCGCTGGGACGCGCAGACCTCCACGCATGAGGTTTTGCGCACCTACGGCCCCGACTACCGGTGTATCTTCGTGGGCGACGCCAGCATGTCCCCCTACGAGATCGCCTATCCCGGTGGTGCCAACGAACACTGGAATCCCGAAGCAGGTTCCGTCTGGCTGGGGCGTGCGCGCGAGCAGTGGAAGTCGAACCTCTGGATCAATCCGATCCCGGAAAAGTACTGGTCCTATACCCAGTCGATCACGATGGTTCAGGAGATTTTCAAGGACGCCATGGTGCCGATGACTTTGGAAGGTCTGTCGCGCGGCATGAAGACTCTGACACGGTAAGGTCGTGAAGTGACGTCTGCGGAACGGACTACCCAACTTGTGCGTTTTGACGATGAACACACACTTGATGAAAGGAAACATCATGGCGATTAAGAAATCCGGCTCCGCGCATTGGAAAGGCAATCTGAAAGAGGGCAAAGGCTCCGTTTCGACCGAGATACATGTGCTGAAAGACCAGCCTTACGGCTTCAATACCCGGTTTGAGGATGGCAAAGGCCCCAACCCCGAAGAGCTGATCGGCGCCGCACATGCATCGTGCTACTCGATGGCCCTTTCGATGATCCTCGAAGGACATGATCTGGTCGCTGACAGCATTGATACCAAAGCGACCGTTCATCTTGAAGAGAAAGACGGCGGGTTCGCGGTCACGAAGGTGCATCTGGACGTTGCGGCAAGCATTCCCGGTGCCACGCAAGTGCAGTTTGAGGAGGCAACCACAACCGCAAAAGAAAACTGCCCGATCTCCAAACTGCTGACTGCGGAAATCACGATGGACGCGAAATTGGTCTAACGTCTTGCTGAGCAGATCTCAGGCGATGCAGAAAAAGCGCGGCAAGAGCCCGCGCTTTTTTGTGTCTGATGTCCAGTGCCCCGCGACGATCATGCCTCTTGCCTCAGCCGCGGCAATCTCCATATTAAAGTCATGATCAAAATTCTTCCCATCGTGCTCGCCGTTATGTACGGCCTTGTCATGTACCGATTTTCCGTGTGGCGCACCGGCCGGGAGCTGGATGAGCAATCTACCGTTCTTGCCGATCCCAAGCTTGTCGCGATGAGCAAACAGATGGCGAAGGCGTTGGATCTGCCGCGCATCAACGTTCATATTTACGAGATCGAGCCGGTCAACGGCCTTGCCGCGCCCGACGGGCGGATTTTCATCACACGCGGGTTCTACAATAAGTTCCGCGCGGGCGAGGTGACGGCAGAGGAGTTAGCATCGGTGATCGCGCACGAGCTGGGCCATGTCGCCTTGGGCCATTCACGCCGCCGGATGATCGACTTTTCGGGCCAGAACGCGATGCGTGCCGCACTTGGCATGGTGCTGAGCCGGTTTATCCCCGGCATCGGCATCTGGATCGCAAATGCGCTGACCTCATTGCTGGCCGCAAAACTGTCGCGCAGCGACGAGTTCGAGGCCGACGCCTATGCCGCCGCTTTGCTGACCAAAGCAGGCATCGGAATTGATCCGCAGATCTCACTGTTTCGCAAACTTGATGCGTTGACAAAATCAGGTGGCGGTCGCGCACCTGCATGGTTGTTGACCCATCCAAAAACCGACGAGCGGATCGCCGCACTCAGCAAGATGCAGCTAAAGTGGGAACAGTAGTCAATTAGATCTGCTCTCAACCCAAACCTATTGCGTCAGGATGTGAGCGCTTTTCCCAGACGCGGCAAACGCGCCTTTTTCATAAGCGAACGCATGTTCCAATCTTCGCCCGACAGACGGCGCGCCTCTTGCACGACTGACTGCGCCAAGTGTGTAACCGCGTCCGGCGCAGCGTGAAAATGGCCGAGAAGAAAGGCGTCTGGATCGTTCCGGCTTAGCCCCTCTTCGGCCAAAATGCCGCGCGGGAAGTCTTTGGCGTTCATGGTCACGATCCCGTCGGCATTGCCGTTTACCGCAGCGGCAAGAACGTGGATATCGTTCGCATCCGGCAGCCACAGTCGTGCCTCTAACCCGGCATGCGCCTGCACAGATGCTAGGGGAAACGCAGCCTGAACCATCGCGATCTCGCCGCGCGCCTGTACCTCGCCCTGCGGGCCTATCTTGCGCGCAGCCAGCGCCCATTCCTCAAGAATGCGCGCCGACCACAGTGGCGTGTAGGCACCAGTGCGCGCAACACCAAGCAACATTTCCCGCATCACAGTGGGATAGATCACACAGGCATCGAGCAGCATTTTCACGGCGTAAAGACCTTTCAGTTTGCATGCGCCGCAAATAGCATGCTGCGCTGCGCTCTCTTGAGGCATTTGCAATACCTAAACCGCAGGACGATCCTGAAAGCGTTATAGGTGGAAGAACAGCGATTTGAGATAGCCGGTTTCGGCCAGTTGCGGCAACTGCGGATGATCCGCGCCCGCAAAACCCGTGTGGATCAGCGACGGGCGCCGCCCTGCCCGCCCGATCCCGCGCACCGAGGCGGTCCGAAACGCCGCCAGATCCGCCGCATGCGAGCATGAGCACAGGCCCAGAATACCGCCCTCGGCAACCAGAGGTGCAGCCAGCCTTGCGATCCGCTCATAGGCGCGCAGACCTGCTTCAAGCGCCGGTTTGGCGGGAGCAAAGGCGGGTGGATCGCAAACGATCACATCGAACTCGGCCCCTTCCGCGCGCAGGGCTGTGAGCACGTCAAACGCATCGCCCTGACGTACGCTGACCCGGTCCGAAACGCCCATCGCTGCGGCACCTTGCTCGGCCAGTGCAAGCGCTGGCGCAGAGCCATCGATGCACAGCGCGGAGGCAGCCCCGTTCGCAACAGCCGCCAGACCGAAGCCGCCCACGTGGGCAAAGACATCCAGCACCCGCGCACCACGCGAGAGCGATGCTGCAAAGGCGTGATTGGGCCGCTGGTCGTAGAAAATACCAGTTTTCTGACCGCCCGTGAGGTCGGCCATATATGTCGCACCGTTCATCTGCACCGGCACGGCACCGTCGGGTGCTGCCCCCGCCAAAACGCCGCTCACATCGTCGAGCCCCTCGAGGCTGCGTGTGCGGCCGGAGGCGTTTTTGAGAACATTGACCACGCCCGTCACCTCGATCAGCGCCGCCGTCAGCGGCCCGATCAGGGCATCGGACCATGCCGCATTGGGCTGGATCACGCAGGTATCGCCGAACCGGTCGATGATCACACCGGGCAGACCGTCGGCCTCGGCGTGCACCAGTCGGTAGAAGGGCGCGTCATACATCCGCTCCCGCAGGGCCAGTGCGCGGCGCAGATGCCGTGCCATCCATGCCTGATCAATGATCGCGGCGGGATCGGCATCCATCATCCGCGCGATAATCTTGGAATTAGTGTTCACCGTCACCACGCCCAAAGGCTGGCGCAGGCTGTCTTCCAGCACCGCCATCGCACCGGGTGCAAGCCCCTTGGTGCGCCGATCGGTGACCAGCTCGTTGGCATAAACCCACGGCGCGCCATGCCGGATGGCACGGGCGTTCGCCTTTGGCATAAGGCGGACCACGGGAAGAGGGGCGGATACGGAAAAGGGCGCTACTGTCATAGCGCCCTTCCCTAGTCGGTTCCCAAAGGAAGGGAAAGCCTAGAGTCTGTTGACCAGCTCGTAAAACCCCAGCGACGCGTTCACATAGCCTTCGGGGCGGGTCATTTCCTGACGGATCACTTCGCCCAGATGGCCCGACAGACGCACTTTCTGCGTCAGGCCGCGCGCTTCGGCCATGAGCGCCTGTTGGCCGCCGAAGGCATCGAGATCAGTGGTCACGCGGCGCGGCTCGGACAGGGGCAGGCCTGTGTTGCCGTCGCGCAATGTCATCATGAACACCACGTGATGCACACCACCGATGGTATAGCGTGCCTTCTCGCTAAGCGCGTGAAACCGCACCAGTTCGACATCCAGAATGACGGGCACGGGGCCGGTAAAGGTTTCGGTGCCTTTGGTCATGGCATCATGCAGGATCTGGGCCACCTGTGCATGGCGATTGCCCATCGGATCCTCGCGCCAGACGATGTCGCCATTGGGATAATAGCGGTTGGCCTCGGACACTTTCAGCGAAGTGGACACGCGGACATTGATCTCGGCCACGTTGATCTGGCGCAGGATCGCTTCGGGCAGAATGGTCCGCACCTGCTGATCCGCGCGCGAGACCGTTTGCACACTGCGGCTGATGCTGGGCTGCGTCGGATCGGGCACAAAATTCATGCTGTTGGCTTCGCTCCCCGCTGCCAAGGGCGCTGCCCGTGTCACGACATCGGCAGATCCGCAAGCGCTCACGATGGCGCCAAGGCTCAGGGCACAGGCCAGTTTCATCATCTTCATCACACACTCCTCGGGTCTGTCGACCGTCTACTTGTTACAACAATGGGTGTGACGGCGGATTGAGGCAGGTTTGAGACAAACTAGCGCCAGACTTGGCACAAATTTTAGGTATTTGGGATGTGACCTTGGAACACCGCGGCCCCTTCAGTCGCGTTTGCGGCTGCGCCATCCACCGCGCCTGCGCGGGGTCGCGATCGCGTGCAGCCCTTCGGCCATGACTTCCGACATCGGATGGGCGGGATCACTGCCGTAGGTTTGCAGCATCGCGCGCAGTGCCGCTTGCGTGTCCTGCTCGACCCCGAGGCTCAGCGCCCAGTCCAGAAATATCGTGCGGCATTCGGGCTTGGTGATCCCCTCGATGCGGTAGGCCTCGTAGATCAGGCCCTTCGGGTCGTCCGGTATTCCCTTTTGCATCAGGCCTCTCCAGTGTCATAGGCGCGCAACGCATTGGTGATGACCGCATCCGCGCCCGCGTAGGTCTGCATCAGTTGCGTCTCGCAGTTGTCCGCATTTGCGCCCGACCCTTCTGCACCCATGGACAGAAGCAGAAACGCCCTCGTCGCGCTGCGCAGAGATCCCAGCTCAAGCGGGCGGGAGGACAAAAGCCGTGTGGCCGATTGCAGCGCCCAGATCCGCGCGTAGGCTGTGGTCAGGGTCTGCTCGCCCTGCGCATCGACCAGCCCGGCCGCCCGCGCGGCGGCAAGGCCCGCGGGAATGTCGCGCGCAACGGCACCGCCCAGCAGGGCGCCGGCCTGTGCAAATAATTCGATGTCCTGTAATCGCCCTGCCCCGATTTTGGCATCCAGCACCCCTTCCGGCGTTTTCGCAGCGGCAATGCGCGCGCGCATTTGCGCCGTCTGGGTGCAGACGTGGGCCGTGTCGCGCGGCAGCGTCACGATCTCGCGGCGAAGCTCTTCGACGCGGGCGCCCAGATCCTGTGGCCCCGCAATCACCTGCGCACGGGTCAGCGCCAGATGCTCCCAGAGCCATGCTTCGCTGCGCTGGTAGCTCTCGAAACTCTCGATCGAGGTGGCGACCGGTCCCTTGTTGCCCGAGGGGCGCAGGCGCAGATCTACCTCATAGAGCCGCCCCTGCGACATCGGCACGCTCATCGCCGTGATCATCGCCTGCGTGAGGCGCGCGTAATACTGGCGTGCGGGCAGCGGGCGTTTGCCCTCCGAACTCTCGACGCCGTCGGCATCGTAGATCACGATCATGTCGAGATCCGACTGCGCCGTAAGGCGCCCGGCGCCGAGCGATCCCATGCCGACGATCACCGCGCCCTTGCCCGGCGGGGGACCGTGGCGGCGCGAGATCTCGGCGATCACCACAGGCCAGAGCCCGCGCAGCACGGCACGGGCCAGATCGCTGTATTGCGCACCCGCCTGTGCGCCATCCGTCAGCCCGCGCAGATGGTGTACCCCGATGCGGAAATGCCACTCGCGCGCCCAGGCACGCGTGCCGTCGAGTTGCAGCTCGTAGTCTTCCAGCGCCGCGAGGCGCAACGCAAGATCCTTCGCCAGCGCCTCCTGCCCCGGCCAGCCCTGGAAGAAATCCCCGCCGATCACCGCATCCAGCACGGCCGCGTTGCGCGACAGATGCGCCGCCAGCATCGGCGAGACGGAGACGATGTTGATCAGCAGATCGGCCAGCTGGGGGTTTGCCTTGAGAAGCGAGAAAAGCTGGACACCCGCAGGCAGCCCGGCCAAAAACCCGTCGAAGGCCAGCAGCGCCTCGTCAGGTTTGTCCGCCTGAGCGAGCCGCACCAGCAATTCGGGTTTCAGACGTTCGAAAATCTCTGCACCGCGCTCCGAGCGCAGGGCGGGATAGGCGTGCCAGCCATCGGTCACGGAAGGATCGAAGCTGTGGGTCGTCTGCGCCACGCGGCTGCCCTTGCGGGCTTCCGTGAAAAACCCTTCGGTGATCTCATGCACCGCCGCCAGCCGTTGGTGCAGCTCCCCCTCCAGCCCGGCCACATCCATATCCATCATCGCCGCGATGCGGGCCATGCCCTCCGGCGATTTGGGCAGGGTGTGGGTCTGGGCGTCACGCACCATCTGCAAACGGTGCTCGACCGTGCGGTGGAAGGTATAGTGATCCGCCAGTGCCTCGGACGCGTCCTGCGGCACCCAGCCTTTCTGCGTGAGCACCGCCAGCCCCTCCTTGGTGCCGCGCACCCGCAGATCGGCATCGCGCCCACCCGCGATCAGCTGGCGGGTCTGGGTAAAGAACTCGATCTCGCGGATGCCGCCGCGCCCCAGCTTCATGTTGTGACCGGGCAACGTGATCTGCCCGCCCAAGCCCTTATGCTCGCGGATGGCGAGGCGCATGTCATGGGCGTCTTGAATGGCCGCGAAATCCAGATGTTTGCGCCACACGAAGGGGCGCAGGGTCCGCAGGAACCCCTCGCCTACGCCGATGTCGCCCGCGCAGGGCCGCGCCTTGATGTAAGCGGCACGCTCCCATGTGCGGCCAAGGCTTTCGTAATAGCGCTCTGCCGCCATCAGCCCGACGCAGACGGGCGTGACCGCCGGATCGGGCCGCAGCCGCAGGTCGGTGCGAAAGACATAGCCCTCGGAGGTGATCTCACCCAGCGTTGCGGCCATGGCGCGGGTGGCCTTGATCAGTCCCGCACGCGCCTCCTGAAAATCGTCAGGCTCATACCTGCTTTCGTCGAACAGGCAGATCAGGTCGATGTCGGAGGAATAGTTCAGCTCGCCCGCGCCCATCTTGCCCATGGCCAGCACGGTCATGCCACCGCCAGTGATCGCATCGTCGGGCGCAAGCCCCGGCAGCTTGCCGCGCTTGATCTGTGCGCCGATGGCCACCCGCAGCGCCGCCTGCGCCGCAGCATCCGCATAAGCGGTCAGCGCGCCGGTCACCTCCTCCAGCGTCCAAGCGCCGCCCAGATCGGCCAGTGCCGACAGCAGCGCCACGCGCCGCTTGCCCTGCCGCAGGCCGCTGTTCACCGTGCCAGTCTCGAGCGTTGCGGTATTCTGTACCACCCCGGCCAACGCCGCCTCCGGTGCGTCTACCGCCGCCTCAAGCCACTCTGCCTCCTTGGAAATCAACAGCGCAAGATAGGGCGAAAGTCCGGCTGCACCCGCCAGCAAAGGCCGCAGACCGGTGTCGAAACGGTCGACCGGCACAGCGGCATCAGGAGGCCCGGCGAAACGCGGACAGCGGGTGAGGCGTTTTAATAGGGGTGTATCGTTCATGCTTGTACAGTTGCCCGCGCCACGGCGCGCGTCAATGGGCGGTTTCGACAAAAAGTGATCTATCAAGTATCTGTTTCAAATCAGAAAACTCTACTAATGTAAATCTTGTTCACATAAACCCTTGCAAATTTCTCCGCTATGCCCAAATTGAGTGATGTGAAAGGCATTTACATTAACCTCCTTTCTCCGGTGAAGCGCCCCAGACACGGCGGCCGCACACCGCCACCGAAAAGGGAATACAATGAGTACGATGACCGACACGACCTCCTTCACCTCCTCGGGCGAAGACCGTTTCAGCACTGGCCGCGAAGGCTGGCTCAAGCGCTCGGAAAACTGGCTCGATGCGCGTGGCAAGTTCGCATGGATCGCAGCGATGGTATTGGGGTTCATCTTTTTCTGGCCCGTGGGCCTTGCCCTGCTGGGCTATATGATCTGGAGCAAACGCATGTTTTCATCCTCGACCCGCTGCACCAAACGCAGTGCAAGTTTCGCAATGACCCGACCCTCCGGCAACACCGCATTTGACGCCTACAAGGCCGACACCCTGCGCCGCCTGCAAGAAGAGCAAGACAGCTTCGAGAGTTTCCTAGAGCGCCTGCGCGCGGCCAAAGACAAGTCAGAGTTCGACGCCTTTATGGACGAGCGTGCCAGCCGCAAGGACGACGCCGCCGAAGGCTAATCTTGACATGCCTCCCGCGCCCTCCCACACCGGGTGGGCGCATTTCACTTTTGATATATGGAAGACCGCCATGACACCCGATCCCGATATGCAGCCCGATTTTTATGACGGTGTGCCGACAAAACGCCTGTTGGCTTGGGTTGTCGATATGTTCGTTGTTGCGGGCATGACGCTGCTTGTGGTGCCGCTCACTGCCTTCATCGGGCTGTTCTTTTTGCCGTTTCTGTTTGTCACGATCAGCTTTTGCTACCGCGTCGTGTCCCTCGCACGTGGTTCTGCCACCTGGGGGATGCGGCTGATGTCGATTGAGCTGCGCGACCGCGAAGACGCGCCTTTTGAACTGCCGACCGCGTTTATGCACACATTGGGCTATGCGCTGTCCTGGGCGATGCCGTTGTTGCAGATCGCGTCCGTCGTCGCGATGCTGAGCAGCCAGCGGCGTCAGGGTCTGAGTGATATGGCGCTTGGAAGCGTCGCCCTCAACCGGCGAAGCTGACCCTGCGGCGCTTTAAGTATGTTCAATTTTAGGGTTTGCCCTGCGCCTGTCCCAAGCTATCGTTTGCCCCAAGCAATCGACGGATCTCTCTCATGCGCCACACTCTTCCCATCGCACCGCAATTTTATGTGACCGCGCCCCAGCCCTGCCCCTATCTCGAGGGGCGGATGGAGCGGAAACTGTTCACCGCGTTGCAGGGCGAGAATGCGGAGGCGCTCAACAACAGCCTCTCGGCGCAGGGGTTCCGGCGCAGCCAGAATGTACTCTACCGTCCATCCTGTGCCGATTGTGCCTCATGTCTGTCAGCCCGCATCGACGTTGCGAAATTCACCGCCAGCAAAAGCCAGCGGCGCACGGCACGGCGCAATGCGGGCCTCAAACGTCGCGCCACGTCGCCTTGGGCCACCGAGGAGCAATACGACCTGTTTCGCACCTATCTCGACAGCCGCCATGCGGACGGAGGTATGGCCGATATGGATGTTTTCGAATTCGCTGCCATGATCGAAGAGACCCCGATCCGCAGCCGGGTAATCGAATATACCGATCCCAAAACCTCCCATCTCATAGGTGTTTGCCTCACGGATGTTCTGGGCGACGGGGTCAGCATGGTGTATTCCTTCTACACCCCCGACCGCCCCAGCGACGGGTTGGGCAATTATATCATTCTCGATCACATCGAAATCGCGCGCGAGGCGGGCCTGCCTTATGTCTACTTGGGCTATTGGGTGCCGGGCAGTCAGAAGATGGGCTACAAGGCAAAGTTCTCCGGCCTTGAAGTGTTCATGGGCGGTGCGTGGCAACCGATGCGCGATCCCGAAACGTTTGAGCCCGACCAGCGCCCGCAGAGCAATGATCCCATCGCGGAACAGGTCGCCAATATCTCTCTGCCCGATCTGAGCCCCAAGCGCGGCTGATACCTGAACCGTCGCTTGCCCGATCTGAAGGGCTCCTTCGGATACATTCGAACGCACGAACATCCCAGCTTCATAACGATGGCCCGATTTGCTGTGATCGCTGCTTGGGCGCGCCGACAACTAGCGCGCAGCGTTTGCGAGATAATTCCGCCGCAGATGTATTTCGCCGAGGGACAGCGCGGCCTGGCAAGCTCTCTTTCCTCCAGAGTTTATTACATCAGGCACAGCCGCATGGGACGCTGCGGGGGCAAAGGCAGATCTATGTAGGGAAAAACTGGCTCTAGATTTGCCAAAATGTCGCAGGCACCCCCTTTGGCGAAACAATATATCTAAAAAATACCCTCCAGCGACATAAATTTCTACCGATTGCCTGTTGACGACCCTAAATCCCGCCCATAATGTCCCCGGACACAATCTGGAGTAACGGGCATATGCTACGCCTCGTCGTCATTGTAAGAAACACGCGCATGGGCCGGTGACGGTAGACCCTTTTTGTCCCCATGCGCCCCCGACACCCTCGGGGGCTTTTTTATGTGCCACAGGCTCCAGACAGCCCCGTACTGACAAACCAAGACGAACAGTAAAAGGACCACGCAAATGACACGCCAGATGACCGGAGCGAAAATGATCGTTCAAGCCCTGATTGATCAGGGTGTCGATACCGTATTCGGGTATCCCGGCGGTGCGGTCCTGCCGATCTACGACGAGATTTTCCAGCAAAACAGCATCAAACACGTGCTGGTGCGCCATGAGCAAGGTGCCGTGCATGCCGCCGAAGGCTATGCCCGCGCGACCGGCAAACCCGGTGTGGCGCTGGTGACCTCCGGGCCCGGTGCGACCAATGCGGTCACCGGCCTGACGGATGCCTTGATGGACAGTATCCCGATTGTGGTTCTGACGGGTCAGGTGCCCACCTTCATGATCGGCTCGGACGCGTTTCAGGAGGCCGATACCGTTGGCATCACCCGCCCCTGCACCAAGCATAACTGGCTGGTCAAGGACACGGACAAGCTGTCGGGCGTGATCCATGAAGCGTTCCATATTGCGCTGTCTGGTCGCCCCGGCCCTGTTCTGGTGGACATCCCCAAGGACGTGCAATTTGCCAAGGGCGAATACACCCCCAAAGCCTCGCTGAAATCGCATTACAAACCGCAGTTGAAGGGCGATATGGATGCGATCGTGGAATTGGTCGAGGCCATTGAGAAAGCCAAGCGCCCGGTATTCTACACTGGCGGCGGCGTAATTAACTCCGGCCCCGCCGCAAGCCAGCTGTTGCGTGAATTGGTCGAGGCCACAGGCTTTCCGATCACTTCCACGCTGATGGGCCTTGGCTGTTATCCTGCGTCCGGTGACAAATGGCTGGGGATGCTGGGGATGCACGGCCTCTATGAGGCGAACATGGCGATGCACGGCTGTGACCTGATGATCAACATCGGCGCGCGCTTTGACGACCGCATCACCGGTGTTGTCGACAAATTCAGCCCCAACTCCAAAAAGGCGCATATCGACATTGACCCCTCGTCGATCAACAAGGTCATCCGCGTCGACATTCCGATCATGGGTGACGTGGGTCACGTGCTGGAAGATCTGCTCAAGGTCTGGAAATCGCGCGGGCGCAAAACAAATTCCGAAGGTGTGGCCAAATGGTGGAAGCAGATCGAGGCATGGCGTGCGGTCGACTGCCTTAAGTTCGAGCAGAAAGGCGCTGTAATCAAACCACAATATGCGATGTCACGCCTTGAGGCCCTGACCAAGAAATACGACCGCTATATCTGTACCGAAGTGGGCCAGCACCAGATGTGGGCCGCGCAATACCTTGATTTCGAGGACCCGAACCGCTGGATGACATCCGGTGGCCTTGGTACCATGGGTTACGGCTTTCCCGCCTCCATCGGCGTGCAAATGGCGCATCCGGATGCCTTGGTGATCAACGTCGCGGGCGAAGCCAGCTGGCTGATGAACATGCAAGAGTTGGGCACCGCGATGCAGTACAATCTGCCGGTCAAACAGTTCATCTTGAATAACGAGCGCCTCGGCATGGTACGCCAGTGGCAGGAGCTTTTGCACGGTGAGCGGTATTCGAGCAGCTGGTCCGAGAGCCTGCCCGATTTCGTGAAACTGGCTGAAGCATTCGGTGCAAAGGGCATCCTGTGCAGCGATCCCGACACGCTCGACGATGCGATCATGGAAATGCTGACTTACAAAGGGCCGGTGATCTTCGATTGTCTGGTGACCAAGCACGAGAATTGCTTCCCGATGATCCCGTCGGGCAAGGCGCATAACGAGATGATCATGGGCGAGGTCGACACCTCCACCGCGATCGATGCAGAGGGTAAGGTGCTGGTTTAAGCCGATGAAAGACCAGGATTATATCCCGAAGACACTGATGCCGACATGGTGGCAACTGAGCAGTACCGTGCTTTTGTACGCTGCCTATCTGCTATGGCTGCTTCCCGTTGTTTTGTACTTTCAGGACGACGGCACGGCCCTCACCGCAGGGCTGTGGCTGGCTGGTGTGATCGTGGTTCAGTTCGTCTTGGTCAAAGCCATCGCGCTCATCGAGTATGTGAGCACCGCAAACAAAATTGAACGCCTGCGCGCGGCCGAAGACGGGCTGGCGCACACTGGAGATAAAAAATAATGTCCGCACTCAAAATTAAAAAAGGTGCCACGTCGCACTCCGCCTATAACCTGCGCCCGAATTTCTCGGATGTGATCGAGCGTCACACTCTCGCCCTGCTGGTGGAGAACGAGCCGGGCGTGCTGGCGCGTGTCATCGGTCTGTTTGCCGGACGCGGTTATAACATCGACAGCCTCACCGTGGCCGAGGTCGACCATACCGGGCACCTCAGCCGCATCACCATCGTCACACGCGGCACGCCGCAGGTGATCGAGCAGATCAAGGCGCAAACGGGCCGCATCATCTCCGTGCGCGAGGTACATGACCTTACCGTCGAGGGCGAGAGCGTCGAGCGCGAGCTGGCGATGTTCAAGGTGGCCGGCACCGGCGACAAGCGGGTCGAGGCGCTGCGCCTTGCCGATATCTTCCGCGCCAATGTGGTCGACAGCACGCTGGAGAGCTTCGTCTTCGAAATCACCGGTGCGCCTGAGAAAATCGACGCTTTCGCCGAGCTTATGCGTCCATTGGGCCTCATCGACGTGGCACGCACTGGCGTGGCCGCTCTGTCGCGGGGCACCTGAAGAAATCGCCTGTTGGTAAAATGAACGTCTGACGGGCGGTTCGGGCCTGGCGCGCCGCCCTATGTTTCTCTCAGACCCGCGTAGACGTGCCACGATGTGTGACCCAGCCACGGCAGCACGACGAACAGCCCCAGAAACGCGGGCAGCATCGCCGCAACGATCAGCACGGCGATCACCGCAGCCCAGCTCACCATGACCACCGGATTGGCCGCGACGATGCTGATGCTGCGCAGCATCGCGGTCACATAGTCGACCTCGCGGTCAAGCAGCATCGGCAGGCCGATCACGCACATCGCATAAAGCAACAACCCGAACGCAGCCCCCACTGCCGAGCCGAGCGCCAGCATCATCAGACCATCCGCGCTGAGGAACACATCGGCCGAAGACATGATATTCGTCATCGGTTTGAGCCCCAGAAACAGCGCAAAAATCATGTGGCCGAGGAAAAACCAAAAGAGCAGCGCCACCATCATCAGCGCACTGAGAAACGGCAGCTGACGTCCCAGCTCCGTCCGGATCACACGCAGCACGCGGCCCACGGATGGTTTTTCGCCCAGACCCCGCAGGCGCGATACCTCATAGGTACCCAGTGCCGCGAAGGGTGCCGCCAGCGGGAAACCGAAGACCCCCAACACCAGCCAGAAAGTATGTCCCGCCCAGACCGTGAGCGCCGTCATGCCCCAGCCCGCCAACAGGCACAGGGACGCGACGATCAGGCCGAACCAAGGCGCTGCCAGATAGTCACGCCAGCCCGCGGCCATTGCTGCGCGCAGGCCCGCAAATGTCGGGGTCTTGAGGGCGGGTGCGCCATGGGCACGGGGGGTATCGGGCATGAGAGGGCTCCTAGATTTCCGGGCGCCGTGCCGCGGGCCAATTGGTGGCGCCGTGCCACTGCTGTGCCAGCCGCAGCAATAGCGCGTCGCTGCCGCGCGGTCCGATCAGCTGGATGCCGGCAGGCAGACCGTTTGTCCCGAAACCGACCGGCACATTGACCACCGGCAAACCGATCAGCCCCGCAGGCACCACCACCTGCATCCAGCGGTGGTAGGTGTCCATAGGCTGTCCCGCAATGCTCTCGGGATAGGCCCATTCGACGTCAAACGGCCACAGCTGCGCGGAGGGCAGCACCAGCACATCGACAGATTCGAACGTCCGCGTCACGCGGCGGAACCAGTCCGAGCGGGTGACACTGGCGCGCTGCACGTCCATGGCCGACATCGCCAGTCCCCGCTCGATCTCCCAAAGCAGCGCGGGTTTCATGTATTCGCGTTTCGCTTCATGCGCATACATCGCGCCCAAAGCGCCCGCCACGGCGAAGGAGCGCAGATCGGTCCATGACCGCCACAGCGCGTCGGCGTCAAATGGCGCGGCGAGATTTCGAACCGTGTGGCCCAGATCCTGCATCTGCACCATCGCCCCCTGCGATATTTCCGCGATGCCCTCCTCGTAGGGAAACGCACCGTCCCAGTCGCCCAACCAGCCGAGGCGCAGCTTTGACGGCGCGTTGTCGATGCCGGGCAACGTATCGGCACTGTCACGGCTCAGCGGCTGGCGCGGATCGGCGCCCGTCATCACATCCAGAAGTGCCGCCAGATCGGCAGCACTGCGCGCCATCGGGCCCGAGGTCGAGAGTTGGTGCAGGAACATATCGCCCACCGGCTCGGGCGGGACAGTGCCCCAGGTCGGACGCATGCCGTAGATGTTGTTCCAGCCCGCAGGGTTGCGCAGGCTGCCCATCATATCCGATCCGTCCGCCACTGACAGCATCCCAGTCGCCAGCGCCACCGCCGCCCCACCCGACGAGCCGCCGGCAGAGCGCGTCAAATCATAGGGATTCCGCGTAGCACCATGCACCGAGTTAAACGTATGAGACCCCAGCCCAAATTCCGGCGTGTTGGTTTTGCCGATGATGATGGCCCCGGCACGGCGCAACCGCGCGACCATCAGATCGTCACTCTCCGCCTCTTGCCCTGCAAACAGTTTGGAGCCCATCGAGGTGGGCAGCCCTGCGGCATTTGCCAGATCCTTGATCGCGATGGGCATCCCGTGCAGCCACCCGCTGCGCGGCGCGTTGTCCATCGCGCGAGCCTCGTCGCGCAGGCGGTCGCCGTCACGTAGGCTCACGATGGCGTTTACGGTGGGATTGACCGCCTCGATCCGGGCAAGTGTAGCGTCCATCAGCTCCAGCGCAGACAGCTCCCCGTTTTCAAGGGCGCTAGATTGCGCGCGCGCGTCCATGTGCAAAATATCCATGTGACGATATGACTACGCTTGTCGCACGGGTGCAAGGGCCGTGAGCCGCCTTGCCTAATTCAGTCGCCCTGCGCCTGTGCGCGGCTTTTGCCTGAAACGGCCAGCGCCAGCGTGGCCCCCATAAAGCCATCGAGATCACCGTCCAGCACCCCCTTGGTGTCGGAGGTCTCGTGGTTGGTGCGCAAATCCTTGACCATCTGGTAGGGTTGCAAGACATAGGACCGGATCTGGTTGCCCCAGCCTGCGTCGCCCGCGTTCTCGTGCACCTCGTTGACCAACGCGGAGCGTTTATCGAGCTCCATCTGGTAGAGCCGCGATTTCAGCGCCTTCATCGCGATATCGCGGTTCTGGTGCTGTGATTTCTCGGAGCTGGTCACCACGATGCCGGTGGGATGGTGGGTGATGCGCACGGCGGAATCAGTGGTGTTGACGTGCTGGCCGCCCGCGCCCGAAGAACGGTAGGTGTCGATGCGGATGTCCGAGGGGTTCACCTCGATCTCGATGTTGTCATCGACTACGGGATAGACCTTCACCGAGGTAAAGGATGTGTGCCGCTTGGCAGCTGAATCGAAGGGCGAGATCCGCACCAGACGGTGTACGCCCGATTCCGATTTGAGCCAGCCATAGGCATTGTGGCCGCTGATTTTGTAGGAGGCCGATTTGATGCCCGCCTCTTCGCCGGGGCTTTCGGCCTGCAACTCAACGCTATAGCCCTTCTTCTCGGCCCACCGCACGTACATCCGCGCCAGCATGTTGGCCCAGTCGCACGACTCAGTGCCGCCAGCGCCCGAATTGATCTCGAGGAAGGTGTCATTGGCATCCGCCTCACCGTCTAGAAGCGCCTCCAGCTCCTTTTGCGCGGCGGTCTTGGCCAACTTGAACAGCGCAGCCTCAGCCTCGCCTACGACTTCCGCGTCATCCTCCATCTCGCCCAGCTCGATCAGATCGATGTTGTCCTGCAAATCGGTCCTGATCCCGTCATGCACGGCCATCGCATCGACCAACGCCTGCCGGTCGCGCATCAGTTTTTGTGCGGCTTCGGGATCGTCCCACAGGGTCGGATCCTCGACCCGCGCGTTGAACTCCTCAAGGCGGTAGGGCGCCGTTTCCACATTGAGCCGCTGGGCCAGAAGGTCCACGGATTTGCGGATTTTATCGACGGTGCTTTGTACTTCTGCGCGCATGTTCGGTCCTGAAATGAAGAAGCGGCCCGCGCCGTAGCAGGGGCCGCCCATGTGATAGACCAGCGCCCGCGTGCGGGCAAGGTCGCTGAGATTAATGCCGTCAGTAGAGACCGCCCGAGCTAAGCGTGCCGAAGCCTGCTTTCGGACCCACGATGGCCTTCTGACCGGTCGATGTAGTCACTTCGCGCGCCTGCCCGCCGCCGACTTCCTCAACCAATGGCAGGTCCGCCCCCATGGCAAAACCGCCATCGAAAGTGATGCCGAAGTTGATGAATTCGCCCTCGCGGAAACATTCGGAGACGACATTGGCACCGGACGCATCGGCGCTGAGACGTGCGCCGGTAAAGCGGTCGATGTTGATGAATTCACAAGCCTCGGGCACGGCGAATTGGCCGCCGCCGTATTTCTGGACCGCTTTGGTCATGAAGCGCTGGAACACCGGCCCACACATGCCACCTCCCGACGCACCACCGCCCAGGCTGCGGGGCTGGTCATACCCGATATAACAGCCCGCGACGATGTTGGAGGTGAAGCCCACGAACCAGACGTCCTTGGAATCGTTGGTCGTTCCGGTCTTGCCCGCCGTGGGCACCGACAGGTTTACCGAGCTGCGCGCGGTGCCACGATCCACCACGCCCTGCATCATCGATGTCAGCTGGTAGGCGGTGACCGGGTCCATCACCCGCTCGCGGTTGGAGACGATGCGCGGCGACTGGCCCGCCACCAGCGTGGGCAGGCTGCAATCCTCGCAGACCCGTTTGTCATGCTTATAGACGGTGCGGCCATAGCGGTCCTGCACCCGGTCGACCAGCGTCGGCTCGACCCGCTCGCCGCCATTGGCGAACATCGCATAGGCCGCGACCATCTGGTAAAGCGTGGTCTCCTGCGAGCCCAGCGAGTTGGCCAGCACGGGTGACAGGTTATCGTAGACGCCGAACCGCTCGGCATAGTCACCGACGACGTTCATGCCCACTTCCTGCGCCAAACGGATGGTCATCAGGTTGCGCGATTGCTCGATGCCGGTGCGCAGCGGTGTGGGCCCGTAATAGCGGTTGGAGGAGTTTTGCGGACGCCAGACCCCTTGGGGTGTGTTGATCTCGATGGGCGCGTCCACGACAATGGTCGCGGGCGTGTAGCCACTGTCGAGGGCAGCGGCAAAAACGAAGGGTTTAAAGCTCGATCCCGGCTGGCGTTTGGCCTGTGTAGCGCGGTTGAAGACGCTGGCCTGATAGGAAAAACCGCCCTGCATCGCGATCACGCGGCCGGTGTTGACGTCCATCGCCACAAAACCGCCCTGCACCTCCGGCACCTGCCGCAGGGTCCAGCGGATGAACGAGCCGTCGGAATCGGTGACCATGCGGCGCACCAGCACCACATCGCCAACCGCGACCAGATCACCGCGCGAGCCTAAAGAGCCATCTGAGCGGCGGGGGCGCGCCCATTCCATGTCTGCGGGCGGCACCCAGTTACCGCCCTCTTCATTGTCGACACTCTCGATGCCCAGACGCGCGCCCTTCCCCGACACTTCCAGAACGACAGCGGGAAACCATTGGGTCTCCAGCGTGATGTCGCGCGGCACGCGCAGACCGGCAAGTGCCGCGCGCCACGTCGCCTCATTGACCAGCGCCTCCGGCGGCAGCGTCACGCCAGTGCCGCGCCAGACACCGCGACCCCGGTCGTAGGCTTCCAGCTCGCGGCGCAGGGCGTCGGCGGCGATGGGCTGCATCTCGTTGTCGATGGTGGCGCGGACCGTCAGACCACCTGTGAAAAACTCACCCTCGCCAAAGTTCTCGGACAGCTGGCGGCGGATCTCGTCGGTGAAATAGTCGCGCGGCGGCAGATCAACTTTGAAGCTCTCGAAATCACCGTTCTGGACCGACAACAGCGGCAACGCGCGCTCCTGCTCAAAGGCAGCCTCGGTGAGATAGCCATTCTCCTTCATCTCGCGCAGCACGAAATTGCGGCGCGCCAGCAGGCGGTCCTTGCGACGCACGGGATGGTAGTCTGAGGGCGCTTTTGGCAGGCTGGCGAGAAACGCCGCTTCGTGCGGGGCAAGTTCGCTCAGCGTCTTGTTGAAATAGGTCTGACTGGCGGCGGCCACGCCATAGGAATTCTGTCCGAGGAAGATCTCATTGAGGTAAAGCTCGAGGATTTTTTCCTTGTCCAGCGCCTCTTCGACGCGCGCGGCGAGGATGATCTCCTTGATCTTGCGCTCCGCACGGCGGTCACCGGAGAGCAGGAAGTTCTTCATCACCTGCTGGGTAATCGTGGATGCGCCGCGCACGTCCTGACCACGTGATTTCACCGCATCCACCGCCGCCGCACCGATGCCGCGCAGGTCATAGCCGTCATGCTCGTAGAAATTCTTGTCCTCAGCCGAGATGAATGCCTGTTTCACCAGATCGGGGATCGTGTCGGCGGGGGCGAACAGGCGCCGCTCCTGCGCGAACTCGTCGATCAAACGGCCCTGACCGGAGTAGATCCGGCTGATGGTGGGAGGGGTGTATTGCGCAAGGGATTCGTGGCTGGGCAAATCGCGCCCGTACATCCAGAACACCGCGCCGATGGTCAGCGCGACCATGCCCACGGACATGGTAAGGGTGGTGAAAATACCCCCGAAAAACGATAGGATCATCCTGAACACGCGCGACAGCTCCTTGAATGGCTGTGTGAATTGCCCATTCTATACGCCTGTTGGCCGGAATGGTCAAAAGGCAAGCAGGCCAATCCGGAGCGAAACGCCGCCTAAAAACAGCCTGAACAGCATACACACGGGAGTGTGACCGCCACCCTGGCACTATTGCCGCACCAGCGCGGCGCGGGCGGCATCCTCGTCGCGCCATTTGAGCAAGGCAGCTGCCATGCCCTCGGCCATCCCCGCGCGCCAGACCGGATCGCTGATGTTGGCCAGATCACGCTTTGAGCTGAGAAATCCGATCTCGACCAGAACCGAGGGGATATCGGCAGATTTGAGCACCGAAAACCCCGCCTCGCGCAGGGGGCGATTGTTCATCGGTCCGCCAACGGCTGCCATCCCCTCCGCCAGTGTCATGGCCAGCGTGGCAGAGCGTGGCCCCGTCTCTTGCCGCGCCAGATCCAGCAAAACCTGCGCCACCTGATCATCCGATCCGGTCAGATCAGCGCCCGCGATGATATCCGCGCGGTTGTGTCGTGCGGCCAGATGTTCGGTCGCGGCGTCGCTGGCCTCGTCCGACAGGGTATAGACTGTCGCCCCTCTGGCGCCTCCCTCGCTCAGGCTGTCGGCATGCAGCGAGATGAACAGATCGCCCCGCATCTGGTGGGCAATGGCCACACGCGATTGCAACGAGACGAAAACATCGTCATCGCGGGTCAACACCACCTCCACACCCGAGCGGCGAAGTATGTCGCGCAACGTGCGCGCAAAGCTCAGCATCAGCTCCTTTTCGTTGACGCCTTCGCGCTCCGCGCCGGGATCGATGCCGCCGTGACCGGGATCGAGCACGACGGTAAAGACGTCTTCTGCCGCTGGCGGCGGCGCCGCGCGCAGAAAGGCCGGGGTCCAGTTTGGATCAATGGGCGCGCCCGATGCGGTGGCGAATTCTTCGGATTTCACCGATTTGAGCGTGATCTGAAGCGTCGCGCGCCCCGAGCCATCCTCCACCGGCATCCCGATTTCGACCGGCAGCATCGGCTCTGCCAGATCCACGACCATGCGCGACCAACCCGGCTGGAACGCGCCGAAACGCATGGCGGCGATACGCCCGCCCTCGGCCAGAAGATCATCAGCGCTCAGACCGTCGAAATCGACCTCACGGAAATCCACCACCAGCCGTGCCGGTGTGTCGAGCGTAAAAACGCGGAAAGGCACCCCCTGGCTGAGGCGCAGGGTAATGTCGGTGCGCCCGAACCAGCCATCGGCAACTCCGCTTGCCGCCGGATCGACGCGTGCCAGTGCCGTCAGCTCCTGCGCCATCACCTGAGGAGCGAACCATAAGATGCAGATAAGGCTTGCTAAAAACTGCTTCATTACTACTCCGGTCACAGATCGATTAAGGGCGATTTTTGCACAGCCTACCACCTGTTCGCCACGACGGTCCAGCAGATCAACGCCCCTGCATGAAAGCCGCCAGACGTGTCAGCCCCTCGCGGATATCGTCGCTACTGCGGGCATAGGAGAATCGCAGAGTGGTGTGCCCGCGCAGCGGATCAAAATCGAGGCCCGGCGTCACGGCCACGCCTGCTTTCTCCAAAATCTCCGCCGCCAGCGCGCGGCTGTCATCGGTGATCGCACTCACGTCCGCATAGACATAGAACCCGCCGTCCGGCGGTGCGATGCGGTCAAACCCTGCCTTCGGCAGCCCGTCGAGCATCAGCGCACGGTTGGTGCGGTAAACGTCCATGTTCGCCTCCAACTCCTCCGTGCAGTCCATCGCGGCAAGTGCCGCCACCTGAGAGGCATGGGGGGCGCAGATGAACATGTTTTGTGCGATCCGCTCAATCACGCGCACCTGATCTTCGGGGACCACCATCCAGCCGACGCGCCAGCCGGTCATGCTGAAATACTTGGAAAAACTGTTGATTACATAGCACTCGTCGGTGATTTCCAGCGCGGTGACCGCTTTTTTCTCATACTCGATCCCATGATAGATCTCGTCCGAGATGAAAGAGGCGCCACTGCTGTCACAGGCGTCGGTCAAAGCCTTCATCGCGGCGTGATCCAGCATGGTGCCGGTCGGATTGGCAGGCGAGGCCACGAGGAGACCGCGCAGATCCATCGCTTCGAAATCGGCAGGCACTGGCTGATAGCGATTTTCGACCGCCGATGGCAGATCGACTGGGACCATCCCCAGCGCGCCGAGGATCTGGCGATAGCTGGGATAGCCCGGCGCGCCGATGCCGACACGGTCGCCGCTGTCGAAAAGGGCGGTGAAGGCCAGAATAAACCCCGCCGACGAGCCGGAAGTGATGACCACACGGGATGGATCGAGATCGACATTGTACCACTCGCCGTACATCCGGGCGATCCGCGCGCGCAGTGCAGGCAACCCCAGCGCCACGGTATAGCCCAGCGGCCCCTGCGCCATCGCGCTGCTCAACGCACGCGCAGCGCCCGACGGCGCACCGGTGCCGGGCTGGCCCACCTCCATGTGGATAATATGGCGCCCTGCGGCCTCTGCCGCCGTGGCCGCCTGCATGACGTCCATCACAATAAAGGGATCAACGCGTGATCGGCTTGAATTCCGCATGGTCTCGCTCCTAAACTGACAGTCATGCGCTTTCACCTGATCCGCCCAGTGCCGTCAAGACGTGTGCCGCCCTTCGCAGCCTCTGTGTCGGCAGCACCTCGGACGCGAGAGCGCCCGGCGCGACGCAGCCCTTGGCAGCGGGCCGCAGATGTGTTGATTGCTACCAACCCCGCAGATAAATCGAAAGTGAGCCCTATGAAACGCCTTATCGCCACCACCGCCCTTCTGGGGACACTCGCCACAGGTACATTTGCCCAAGATTTGGCCCCCATGACCGACGAGGAGCGCGCCCTGTTTCGTGCCGAGGTCCGGGCCTATCTGCTAGAGAACCCCGAAGTGATCATGCAGGCCGTCGAAGTCTTGCAAAACCGCGAGGCGGAGAGCCAGCAGCAGGCCGATTTTGATCTGGTTTCGCAAAATGCGGACGCGCTGTTTGACGACGGTTATTCGTTCGTGGGTGGCAATCCGGACGGAGACATCGTGCTGGTCGAGTTTCTCGATTACCGCTGCGGCTATTGCAAGCGCGCGCATGGCGAAGTGGCCGAGTTGCTGGAAACCGACGGCAATATCAAATGGATCGTGAAAGAGCTGCCAATTCTAGGCGATGCCTCCGTGCTTGCCTCGCGCTTCGCGGTGGCGGTCAAGCAGGTGTCAGGCGATGAGAGCTACGAGGCCTTGGGCAACGCGCTCATGAGTTTCAACGGCGATATCACGCTTCCCGCGCTGCGCCGCTTGGGCAATACTTTTGGCCTCGACATGCCGGCGATCGAGGCACGCATGGACAGCGAGGAGGTCACCGCCGAGATCGTCGCCACCCGCGCGCTGGCCGATGCGTTGCAGATTTCGGGCACCCCGACATTCGTGATGCAGGACGAGCTGTTGCGCGGCTATCTGCCGCTGGATCAGATGCAGGCCATCGTCGCGGACAAACGCGGCTGATGTGGCGTGCGCTGGCAGCGGTGATGGCGCTGCTGCTGGCGCCAGTCACTGCCGACGCACAGACGTTTGACGGGCGGCCATTGATTGTGACCGACGGGCGCGATCATGCAGCGCCCGCGCCTCTGGTGGTTGTTTTGCACGGTCTCACCGGCACCAGCGGCATCATGCAACGCAAGACCGGTTTTGATGCGCTGGCGCGTCGGCACGGTTTTGTCGTCACCTATCCCAACGGCATCACGCGGCGTTGGCGCGATGAAGCGGGCAGTGCCGATGTGGACTATCTTACTGCCCTCATCGACGGTTTGACGCAAGCGTTGGGCACCGATCCGGCCCATGTCTATTTGGTGGGTTATTCCAATGGCGGTTCCATGGCACTGCGGCTGGCCTGCGCAATCCCTCAACGTCTGCGCGCCATCGCAATCGTCGCGATGACCCAGCCGCGCGGGAGTGATTGCCCCGGCGCGCGGCCCCTGCCCGCGCTGTTCATTCACGGCGCGCTGGACCCTATTGTCCCACGCAACGGACTTGCTGAACGCGGGGCTTTCGAGGGGCTTTTACCGATGCCGGATACGCTGGCGCTTTGGTCCACGCGCAACCGGTGTCGCGGCAAATTTCCCGCACAGATCTTTGATCAAGTGGCAGGCGCGGATACCGCGCAAATCACGCGCTACACAGGCTGTGCAGCGCCGCTGAGCTTTGCAGATCTTACCGGTCAAGGCCATGACTGGCCCGGTGCCGCTCCGCGCCTGACATTCCTGCTTGGTCCGGCCAGTCGTGAGATGGACGCCGCGCCGTTCATCTGGCGGTTCTTTTCACAGCCCTAGAGCGCGTCAGATCACCCCGTCAAACCGCTCCGGCAGTTGGTATTGCGTATCGTATTTCGGTCGGTTGAATTCATATAGGCCGGTATCGCCGCGCGGCTTGAACGACCGCTGCATGCGTTTGCGCATGAAGGCCAGATCGAACCCCTCCTCCAATTTGAGCTTCGCGAACCCATCGAACACCGCGCGGTCCTCGCCGCGCGCCTCGCCGAACCAGTGCCGACCGATCGAAGTACCTTTGATGTCGTCGCCCATCTCGCGGGTGACCGCGTTGCGGCGGTCCATCGCGCGGGTGTATTGCCCGAAGTCGCAAAATTTGATGTGCATCAGGTACAGATCATCGGGCGTGTGCAGCTTGGCGTATTGCGAAAAATGCCCCCCGCGAGAGACCTTGACCGGGGCGGAAATGATGCAAGGCTTTGAGTAATGCGGCGCCGGGCGCACATAGCGGCGCGGGCCCAAGATCTTGTCGGTGATCTCCTCCGGCTCCAGATCGACCCGGTGGATCACCTCCAGCCCCAGCGGCGTCAGCACCCGCTTGTCTTTTGCCTTTTCAAGGTATTCCAACAGGTTAACACCCGCTTTTGGGTCCACCACCACCAGCTCGTCCACATCGCCTACGATCACATGGCGGTAATAGCGCCGCAACCCGCCCACCAGATTATTGAGCAGCGACCAGCGCTTGACGTCGAAATTTTTGTGCGGATCGCCGGGGATGCCGATGATGTTACAGCCCGCAGCCATTTCGGCCACGTCCGCGCCATAGCCGTGGTTGATCACGTAACAATTCTGGCGGCCAAATATCTCGCCGTAATGCGCCAGCCACGCGCGCAGAAAAAACGCGTCGTCGCGTACCATTGTGACTGCTGCACCTGTCTGCATGCCTCTTCCTTCTTTTCATTTCCCGCACGATTGATCACACTACCGGCTTGATCAGCAGTAAGCCGCGAGAGATGCAGAATGACAATGGCACAGGCGCCCGAGGTTCCCGAATTTGACGCGCTCTGCGCCCGCGTGGCCACAGATATGCACCAGACCGGCTGGCACTTCCACAAAGCGGCCGATGCGCGGGTCGACCGGTTTCAGGTTCTAGGAGAGCGTGGCTGCGGCACCAATGTGATCCGTAAAATCGTCAGCGAATCGATACAGTTGCGCAAAACCGAAGCCTTAGGCTGGAAGCACGGCTTTCCGGCGATGATCGCCTGTCCGCCGACGTTTCTGACCATCGTAGCGGTGCGCAATCCGCGCAGCTGGGCACATTCGCTCTACAAGCGTCCCTGGCATGCAGCGCCCGCGCTCCAATCGCTGGGGTTCAGCGATTTTCTGCGTGCGCCCAGGGAGTCGCGGGTCGACCGGATCGGCTATTTCAACAACATCCCCCCGCGTCTGCTGCCGCAGGGATTCGAGATGCAATGGGACCGCCATCCCGTGACCGGTGCGCGATTTGAAAATATATTTGCCATGCGCAATCTGAAACACCGCGCCCTGCTGGGGATGCCCGTGCGGGGTGCGTCGGTGGTGTATGTATCGCTCGACGCTTTCAATACCGCACCCGAGGCGTTTCTTGCTGATCTGTCGGCTGCCTTTGGCGTCTCGCCGACCAAACGCGGCTATGCCCCGGTTAAACGGCGCATGGGCAACCGCTGGACCCCTGCGGTCAAAGACCGCGCGCCCGCGCCCGACATCTGGGACGACGCCGATGTGGAATGGATGTACAGCCAGCTTGATCCGCAGATCGAGGAAACATTCGGCTTCAAACTCCGCTCGTGAAACAAAAAGACCTCCCCGAAGGGAGGCCTTTTCAGGCAGCAGTGGCGCGGTTGACGGGGCTCGAACCCGCGACCCTCGGCGTGACAGGCCGATACTCTAACCAACTGAGCTACAACCGCGTGCTGCGTCTTCTCGGGTCACCCCTCAAAGCGTTTGTGCGGGATATGCCAAGGGCTGTGATGCGTCAAGGTCATAGTTGCCGGAATGGCGGAATTTCTTTGAAAATTCACGGCGCGGCAGCCAATGTATTCACCTGTTAGAAGGACCGGGACAAAAGTGGCGCGGTTGACGGGGCTCGAACCCGCGACCCTCGGCGTGACAGGCCGATACTCTAACCAACTGAGCTACAACCGCGCATTTTGTTATCCCTCACTGTGAGGAATGGTGGGCCGTGAGAGACTCGAACTCCCGACATCTTCGGTGTAAACGAAGCGCTCTACCAACTGAGCTAACGGCCCGTGAATGGCGGTTTAGCCAGATAATCTCGCGGTGGCAAGCCTCATTCGAGACGTTTTTGCACGGCATTTTCGAGATGAAAGACAACGCCCTGCCCGCCGCCCATATCGGCTATCGCCGCAGCGCCGCCCCCCGTCGCGATGGCGCGCAACATCCGCGACGTGATCCCGTGGGTCACCAGAATACAAGGCCGCTTGACCGACGCCAAAAACCCCGCGCAGCGCTGCTCGAGTGCGGCGAACCCTTCACCGCCGGGGGCACGCTCATACAGCTCCAGCGCGCCATCCGGCCCCTCGACAAAGTCACTGCCCTCCCCCAACTCGCTGCGCAGCTTTCCAGCCCAGTCGCCCACGCCGATCTCGCGCAGCCGGTCATCGGTGCGCAGGTGGCTCACTTGCCGCGCAAGCGCGATCGCCGCCGTCTCGAACGCGCGGCCCTGGGGGCTGGTGAGGACATCGAATCGCGACAGATCTACCGCCGCCAGAATGTCGGCCTGCCGCGCCGCCTGCGCCCGACCCAATTCAGTGAGCGGCGAATTAAGAGCGCCCTGCATCCTGCCTTCCGCGTTCCACTGTGTCTCGCCATGCCGTAAAATATAAAGCTCGGGGCTCTGGGTCATATTGGATTCGCTATACGATTTATACGGGATGCCGCAGACTACCCACGGCAGGTCAACGCATTTATAAAAGAGGGAATGGTGGGTGATAAGGGACTTGAACCCCTGACATCTTCGATGTGAACGAAGCGCTCTACCACTGAGCTAATCACCCGCAGGAGCGAGGTATCGTTTTTAGCGCCCCCGTGCAAGAGGGGCACGGCTGATATCACCTTCTGTCGCCTGCTTTAGTCAGCGACCGTTGCAGGCTTCTCGAAAGCAGCCTCTTTGAGTGCATCGCTAAGTTTAGACGATTTCTGACGCAGCTTGAGCACGAGCGCGCGACCATCTGCCAGCTCCTTGCCGCGCTGCACTTTCATTTTGCCAAGCGGTTGGAGGTTCAGCTCACGCTGCTCGGCCAGAGCATCCCCCAGCACGCCAAGCATCGCTTCGACTACCGGCTTGACGTCTTTCTTCTTTAGACCCGAGCGCGCCACCACAAGATCAAACAGCTCTTTCTTGCGCAATTCGTTACCCAGAACGACGGGTGACAATGCCTCGACCACAGAGGGCGCTGCGGTTGCAGATGCAGGAGTTTTGGAGGTATCGATCTGCGTGGGAGACGTGGGTTTATCCGCTGCACCTTTGGATTTGGTGGCTGGCTTTGCCGCAGAAGTCGTTGCTGTGGATTTTGGTGAAGTTGGCATGGGTTTCCCTGCTCTATTGCTCGATTTATCGTTGGGTCCACCGTAATCGAAATTTGACAAAAATCCAGTCGAGATAAGATGAGGTACATCTGGCGTGACATTTGCGCTTCAACACAAAATCTGGTTGACGCAAGCGCAGGCCCCCAAAAGAAATAGGGTCTCACCAACTAAAAACGCCCCGCAAACAAATGCGGGGCGCCTGAATTTACCGATCTGAAGGCCCGAGCCTAGTGGGCGGTCGCGCTATCGCCTCGTGCGGACTTTGCCGCCAATGCCGCCGCTGCGGCAGCTTCCTCGGCAGCCTCGTCCCATTCGACCGCTTCGGGCTTGCGCACCAACGCGTGCTCCAACACCTCCGACACATGACTTACGGGAATGATGGTCAGCCCTTCCTTCACGTTGTCCGGAATATCGGGCAGGTCTTTTTCATTCTCCTGCGGGATCAGCACAGTTTTGATACCACCGCGCAATGCGGCCAGCAGCTTCTCTTTCAGACCACCGATTGGCATCGCCTTGCCGCGCAATGACACTTCGCCCGTCATGGCAATGTCCTTGCGGACCGGGATTTTGGTCAGCACGGACACGATCGATGTGACCATCGCCAGACCGGCACTGGGCCCATCCTTTGGCGTGGCGCCGTCGGGGACGTGCACGTGAATGTCGATCGTGTCGAACACCGGTGGCTTGATCCCCAACGACGGGCTGATCGAGCGGACATAAGAGCTTGCCGCGTCGATGCTTTCCTTCATCACATCGCCGAGTTTGCCCGTGGTCTTCATCCGGCCCTTACCGGGCAGGCGCAGCGCTTCGATGTGCAGCAACTCACCGCCCACCGAGGTATAGGCAAGCCCTGTCACGACCCCGATCTGATCCTCCATCTCGGCCAGACCGTAGCGGTGCTTTCGCACACCCAGAAACTCGTCAAGGTTGTCGCCTGTCACGGTCACGCTGTCGACTTCCTTGCGCACGATCTTGGTCAGCGATTTGCGCGCCACCTTGGCAATCTCGCGCTCAAGGTTCCGCACACCCGCTTCGCGTGTGTAATATCGGATCATGCCGGTCAGGGCGCTGTCCTCGATCTTGAACTCTTTGGCTTTCAGACCGTGGTTCTTGATCTGCTTGGCCACCAGATGCTGCTTGGCGATCTCGCGCTTTTCGTCCTCGGTGTAACCCGACAGCGGGATGATCTCCATCCGATCCAAGAGCGGGCCGGGCATATTATAGCTGTTGGACGTGGTCAGGAACATCACGTTCGAGAGGTCATATTCGACTTCCAGATAGTGATCCACAAAGGTGGAGTTCTGTTCCGGATCAAGCACTTCGAGCATGGCCGATGCAGGGTCGCCACGGAAATCCTGCCCCATCTTGTCGATCTCGTCGAGCAGGATGAGCGGGTTCGTGGTTTTCGCCTTTTTCAGCGCCTGAATGATCTTACCGGGCATGGAGCCGATATAGGTCCGGCGGTGGCCGCGGATCTCGCTCTCGTCACGTACACCGCCCAAAGAGATGCGGATGAACTCGCGACCCGTCGCCTTGGCCACAGATTTACCAAGCGAGGTTTTACCGACACCCGGAGGGCCGACAAGGCACATGATCGGGCCTTTGAGCTTGGTCGAGCGCTGCTGCACCGCAAGATACTCGACGATGCGTTCCTTGACCTTCTCCAACCCGTAGTGATCGGCATCCAGAATGGCCTCGGCCTTGCCCAGATCTTTTTTCACGCGGGATTTCACGCCCCACGGGATCGACAACATCCAGTCCAGATAGTTGCGCACAACAGTGGCTTCCGCGCTCATCGGGCTCATGTTCTTGAGCTTTTTGATCTCGGCATCCGCCTTTTCGCGGGCTTCTTTAGACAGTTTGGTCGCGGCAACCCGGGCTTCCAGCTCGGCCACTTCGTTCTTTCCGTCCTCACCATCGCCCAGCTCGTTCTGGATCGCTTTCATCTGTTCGTTCAGATAATACTCGCGCTGGGTCTTCTCCATCTGCGTCTTCACGCGGGTCTTGATCTTTTTCTCGACCTGCAACACCGACAGCTCGCCCTGCATCAGACCGTAGACCTTCTCAAGCCGGTCAGACACGCTCAGCGTTTCCAGCAGGTCCTGCTTTTGCGCGACTTCGATGCCCAGATGGCCCGCCACCAGATCGGCAAGGCGCGCGGGATCGGAGGCGTCGCCGACAGCGGTCAGCGCTTCTTCGGGGACATTCTTTTTGACCTTGGCATAACGAGAAAACTCTTCGCCGACCGAGCGCAACAGCGCGGCTGTGGTCTCGGTATCGCCGGGCATCTCTGTGAGATACTCTGCCCGCGCCTCGAAGAAATTGTCGTTGTCGAGGTATTCGGTGATGCGCACCCGTGCCTGTCCCTCGACCAGCACCTTGACGGTGCCATCGGGCAGTTTCAGCAGTTGCAGCACATTGGCCAGCACGCCCGCTTTAAAGATACCGTCGCTGTCGGGATCGTCGATGCCCGGGTCGATCTGGCTCGACAGCAGGATCTGTTTGTCATCGGCCATGACCTCTTCGAGGGCGCGGACAGATTTCTCGCGACCAACGAAAAGTGGGACGATCATGTGGGGGAAGACGACGATATCGCGCAGCGGCAATACGGGATAGCTCGCGTTCAGAGGCTCTTTCATGCTCTTTTCCTTATATTGGCAAAACGGCTTTAGTCCCTCTTCGAGGCAACGTTTGGGCCGCTTCCGGTATGGGTAGGGACGTGTGTACCCTGCCCGCCTGTTTCAATGGTGCCCCTGTTCACGGGAGCGTTTTCCTTAACATGGCGCGAACCCCCATGCTCGGCAACTGCGGATTGCGAGGAGTTTGAGGGAAATTTACGTTGGCATCCGGCATTTCGTCAATACCGTTACCATCACGCCATAAACGCCGCCAATTGTGTAACATAAAACTTGATCGGTGCGTCGTGACACGCTACTTTAAGTCAAACGAGATAAACTTGGAGATATAATATGGCAGACGCCTTCATCTGTGATGCAGTGCGCACACCTATCGGACGTTTCGGTGGTGCCCTGTCGTCTGTGCGGGCTGACGATCTAGCTGCGGCACCGATTGCCGCGCTGATGGCGCGCAACGGAAGCGTGGATTGGGCACGTATCGATGATGTCGTGATGGGCTGCGCCAATCAGGCAGGTGAAGACAACCGGAACGTGGCCCGCATGGCCGCCCTGTTGGCGGGTCTGCCAGTCGAGGTTCCAGGGATCACGGTCAACCGCCTGTGCGCCTCCGGTCTTGATGCGGTCGGTGCCGCCGCCCGTGCGATCCGCGCCGGCGACATGGATCTGGCAATTGCCGGCGGTGTCGAGAGCATGAGCCGCGCACCTTTCGTGATGCCCAAGGCCGAGACCGCCTTTAGCCGTGCCAACGCGGTCTATGACACGACTATCGGCTGGCGGTTCGTAAACCGTAAGATGAAAGAGCAGTACGGCGTCGAATCCATGCCGGAAACGGCGGATAACGTGGCCGAGGATCATGGCGTGAGCCGCGAAGATCAGGATGCCTTCGCCCTGCGCTCACAGGAACGCTGGGCCGCGGCGGACAAGGCCGGTGTGTTTGCCGAGGAAATCGTGCCAGTGAGCATCCCCCAGCGCAAGGGCGACGCGCTGGTCGTAGACCGTGACGAGCATCCGCGCCCGCAGACGGATGCCGCAGCGTTTGCAACGCTGCGCGGGATCAACGGTCCGGATAAGACAGTGACAGCGGGCAATGCATCCGGTGTGAACGACGGTGCGGCGGCAATGCTGATCGCTTCCGAGGCCGCAGCAACGCAGCACGGGCTCAAGCCGATGGCGCGGGTCGTGGCCATCTGTGCCGCCGGTGTCGCCCCGCGCGTGATGGGTATCGGCCCCATCCCTGCCGCCGAGAAAGTGCTCAAACGCGCTGGCCTCACCATCGACCAGATGGACGTGATCGAGCTGAACGAGGCATTCGCCTCCCAAGGGATCGCTACGCTCCGTGCACTGGGTGTGGCCGAGGATGCGCCGCATGTGAACGCCAATGGCGGCGCCATCGCCATCGGTCATCCGTTGGGCATGTCGGGTGCGCGTCTCGTGCTCACCGCCGCCTACCAACTGCAACGTACCCAAGGCCGCTATGCCCTTTGCACCATGTGTGTGGGCGTTGGCCAAGGGGTCGCGCTCATCCTAGAGCGCGTATGATTCTCCACCCCATTCTTGAAAGGACCTGAACTGATGTATGCACAGATGATTCAATCCACCGGCAAGGGCGTCAAATCCCTTGACGAGATGGACCCGCAGGAACGCGCCTTTCAGGAGCGTATCAACGCAGGCGGCAAGATCGAGCCTAAAGACTGGATGCCGGACGGGTATCGCAAGAACCTGATCCGCCAGATTGGCCAGCACGCCCATAGCGAGATCGTGGGCCAGCTGCCCGAGGGTAACTGGATCACCCGCGCGCCCACGCTGGAGCGCAAGGCGATCTTGCTGGCAAAGGTGCAGGACGAGGCGGGCCACGGCCTGTATCTTTATTGCGCGGCGGAGACGCTGGGCATCACCCGTGACGAGATGACCGAAGCCCTGCACGAGGGCCGGATGAAGTATTCGTCGATCTTCAATTACCCGACGCTGACATGGGCCGATATGGGCGCTGTCGGCTGGCTGGTGGACGGGGCCGCGATCATGAATCAGGTGCCGCTGCAGCGGACGTCTTATGGTCCCTACGCCCGCGCTATGGTGCGGATCTGCAAGGAGGAGAGCTTCCACCAGCGGCAGGGTTTCGACATCATGATGAAGATGTGCAAAGGCACGCCCGCGCAAAAGAAGATGGCGCAGGACGCGCTGAACCGCATGTGGTTCCCCTCGCTGATGATGTTCGGCCCGTCGGACAAGGACAGCGTGCACTCGGAGCAGTCGATGGCGTGGAAGATCAAGATGAACACCAACGACGAGCTGCGCCAGAAATTCGTGGATCAGACCGTGCCGCAGGCGGAATACCTCGGCCTCACCGTGCCGGATGATACGCTGGCGTGGAACGAGGAAAAGGGTGGCTATGACTTCGCCGAGCCGGATTGGAACGAGTTTTTCGACGTGCTCAAGGGCAACGGCCCCTGCAATCAGGAACGCCTGCAAACCCGCAAGGACGCGTGGGACGACGGTGCGTGGGTGCGCGACGGTATGCTGGCGCACGCCGCGAAAAAGCGCGCATTGAAGGTGGCAGCAGAATGAGCAGCCCGGCCCCCACCCCCTATGACAAGACCAAAGCGCCGACAGGCGCGCCCAAGCGCACCGGCGAATGGCCCCTTTTCGAGGTGTTCATTCGTGGCCAACACGGGCTGAGCCACCGCCACGTCGGATCGCTGCACGCGCCCGACGCCGAAATGGCGGTCAAGAACGCCCGCGATGTCTATACCCGCCGCAACGAGGGCGTGAGCATCTGGGTCGTCGAGGCAGAGGCAATCCACGCCTCCAGCCCCGGCGACAAAGAAGCGCTGTATGACCCCAGCAACGACAAGGTATACCGCCACCCGACGTTTTTCGACGTACCCGACGAAGTGGGCCACATGTGATGGTGGACGAGGCTGGAAACGCTGCGCTGTTCGAGACGCTGCTGCGGCTGGGGGATAATACGCTGGTGCTGGGGCACCGCATCTCCGAGTGGTGTGGCAAGGCGCCCGTGCTTGAGGAAGATATCGCACTTGCCAATACCGCGCTCGATCTGATCGGGCAAACGCAGATGTGGCTGGGCTACGCCGCCGAGATCGAAGGCGCCGGACGCAGTGCCGACGATCTGGCGATGCTGCGCGATGTCTGGGATTTCCGCAATATCCTCATGGTCGAGCGGCCCAATCTGGATTTCGGCCATACCATGATGCGGCAGTTCCTGTTCGACGCTTACCACCATGGCCTTCTGACAGCGCTCGCGGGTTCCAGCGATCCGCGCATCGCGGAGATCGCGGCCAAAGCGGTGAAGGAAGCCACCTACCACCTCGACCGCTCGGCCGAGACGGTGATCGCGTTGGGCGACGGCACGCCCGAGAGCCATGAGAAAATGCAGACCGCGCTGGACCTGCTGTGGCCCTACACCAGCGAGATGTTTCAGGGCGATGCAGTGGATGCGGAAATGGCAGCGCAGGGCATCATTCCCGACCCCGCCGACCTGCGCGCGCCGTGGCTTACCCGTGTCAGCGCAACACTGGCTGAGGCAACGCTGACACTGCCGCAGGATGATTTCGCGCATAAAGGTGGACGCACCGGGGTGCAGCACACCGAGCATCTGGGGCATATTCTGACGCAGATGCAATGGCTTCAACGGGCCTATCCGGGGGCGCAGTGGTGAAACCTGACATCCAGACCATCTGGGGCTGGCTTGACGAGGTGCCCGACCCAGAGATCCCCGTGATCTCGGTTGTGGATCTGGGCATCATTCGCGATGTCGTGTGGGACGGTGACACGCTCGAAGTCGCGATCACGCCGACCTATTCGGGCTGCCCCGCCACCTCGATCATAAATCTCGACGTGGAAACGGCGCTGCGCGACCGCGGGCTGACGCAGATCCGCCTTAAGCAAAAGCTCTCCCCGCCCTGGACGACAGACTGGCTCACCGCCAAAGGGGCGGCAAAGCTGGAAGAATACGGCATCGCGCCGCCTTCCGCCGCCGGAGGGCCAAGTAAATGCCCGCACTGCCAATCGGCAGACGTCGAGAAAGTAAGCCAGTTCGGCTCCACCCCCTGCAAGGCGCATTGGCGCTGTCTTAGCTGTCTTGAGCCGTTCGATTATTTCAAATGTATATGAGGGTGCTCCATGGCCCGTTTCCAACCGCTGACCGTCACAGGCGTCCATAAAACCATCCGTGACGCGGTCGTCCTCACCCTTGCCGCCCCCGAAGGCAGCGATTTCGACTTTATCCAAGGCCAGTACCTGACCTTCCGCCGTGATTTCGACGGGGAGGAGCTGCGCCGCAGTTACTCCATCTGTGCCGGGCTGGACGATGGTGCATTGCAGGTGGGCATCAAGCGGGTCGAGGGCGGCGCATTCTCAACCTGGGCGAATGACCAGATCCAGGTGGGTGATACACTGGAAGCGATGCCGCCGATGGGCAAATTCCACACCGCGCTGGAGGCAGACGCCCATCACCACTATCTGGGCTTTGCGGGTGGCTCCGGCATCACGCCGGTCCTGTCGATCCTGCGCACCATCCTCACGCGCGAGCCTCATTCACGCTTCACCCTTGTCTATGCCAACCGCGCCGTGGGCACGATCATGTTCCGCGCGGAGCTGGAAGATCTCAAGAACACCTACATGGGCCGCGTGAACGTGATCCATGTGCTGGAGGCGGATGCGCAAGATATCGACCTGTTTACCGGCCGCGTGGACGAGGAGAAATGCGCCCAGCTGTTCACCTGCTGGATCGATATCGCCTCGGTCGATACTGCCTTCATCTGCGGGCCGGAGCCGATGATGCTGGGCATCGCTGCGTCTCTGCGCGCACACGGGCTGAGCGATGATCAGATCAAGTTCGAGCTGTTCGGCGCATCGCAACCGGGGCGCGCCAAGCAACTGGCCATCGCCGAGAGCGCGGCGCAATCGGGCGCCACGACACAGGCCACCGTGACGCTCGACGGTGCGACCCGCAGCTTCAAGATGCCGCGCGGGATCAGCTTGCTGGAAGCGGCACTGGAGAACGCGATGGACGCGCCCTTCGCCTGCAAGGCGGGCGTCTGCTCGACCTGCCGCGCCAAGGTGACGGAAGGTGAGGTCGAAATGCTGACCAATCACGCGCTGGAGGACAACGAAGTGGCGGACGGTTTCGTGCTGACCTGCCAGTGTTATCCGCTCAGCGATACCGTGCGCTTTGACTACGACCAATAAGGATACCACGCCATGATGTTGATCCCCTCCTTTGCGGCAGGCCAGTGGGTTGCCCCCGACAGCGGTGCGCGCGCGATCCCCTCGGCCGTGACCGGAGAGGTCATCGCACAGGCGGGAAATGACGCGCTCGATGTGGCGGCGATGCACAGCTATGCCCGCGAGGTCGGCGGCCCTGCCCTGCGCAATCTCACGTTCCACGACCGTGCGCGGATGCTCAAGGCGCTGGCGCTGCATCTGACCGAGCATAAGCAAAAGCTTTATGATCTGTCATTCGAGACGGGGGCGACGCAGTCCGATCATGCCTTCGACATCGACGGCGGCATCGGCACAATGTTTGTTTTCGCAGCCAAAGGGCGGCGCGAGATGCCCGATGCGCAGATCTATCTCGACGGCGAGATCGAGCAGCTGGGCCGCACCGGCACGTTCATGGGTCAGCATGTCTGCGTGCCGCGGCAAGGGGTCGGGATCCACATCAACGCCTATAACTTCCCGGTCTGGGGCATGCTGGAGAAATTCGCGCCTACCTTCCTTGCCGGTGTGCCGACGATCGTGAAACCCGCCACCGCAACCTGCTATGTCACCCATTTGTGCGTGCAGCTCATGCTCGACAGCGGCATCCTGCCCGAAGGGGCGCTGCAACTCGTCTCGGGAGGTTTGGGCGACCTGTTGCTGCATACGGATGCGCAGGATGTCGTGAGCTTTACCGGCTCTGCCCAGACCGCCCTCATGCTGCGCGCGACGCCGCATCTGCTGGAAAATTCGGTGCGTTTCGTGGCCGAGCAGGACAGCCTGAACGCGTCGGTTCTGGGCCCCGATGCCGCCCCCGGCACGCCTGAGTTCGATCTTTTCATCAAAGAAACGCACCGCGAGATGACCACCAAAGCGGGGCAAAAATGCACCGCCATCCGAAGGATCATGGCGCCCGCCGCCCACGTCGAGGCCGTGATTGAGGCGCTCAGCGCGCGGCTGGCAAAGACGGTGATCGGCGATCCACGCGTTAAAGCCACCCGGATGGGTCCACTGGTGAGTGTCGGCCAACGCGACGATGTGTTGGAGAAGGTCGCCCTGCTTGGGACCGAAGCGGAGCGTGTTTTTGGCAACCCCGATGATTTCACCGTGCACGGCGCCGACAAAGAGCGCGGGGCGTTCCTGCCGCCGATGCTGTTTCACTGCGCCGATCCCGACGCCGCCGCGCGTTTGCACGATACCGAAGCTTTCGGTCCCGTGAGTACCGTAATGCCCTATCGCGACGCCGATCACGCGATTGCCCTGCTGAACCGTGGCAAAGGATCGCTCGTGGCCTCCGTCATCACACGCGACGGCGATCTGGCGCGGCAGATGGTGCTGGGGGCCGCTGCATGGCACGGGCGGCTCTACTTCAACAATGCGGCTTCGATGGCCGAATCCACCGGCCACGGCGCGCCGATGCCGCATATGGTCCACGGTGGTCCGGGCCGCGCAGGCGGCGGTGAGGAGTTGGGCGGGATCCGCGGCGTCATGCACTATATGCAACGCACCGCCATTCAGGGCAGCCCCGATATTCTGACCGCCATCGGCGAGCAGTGGGTGCCCGGTGCGGCCGAGCATACGGGCGGGCCACATCCGTTCACCCGCACCTTCCATCAGTTGCAACTGGGCGAGACGCTTTACTCCCCCTCCCGCAAGGTCACGCTGGAAAATATTGAAACCTTTGCCCATTTCACCGGCGACACGTTCTATGGCCATATGGACGAGGAAGCGGCCAAGGCGAACCCCTTCTTCCCGGGCCGCGTGGCGCATGGCTATCTTCTGCTCAGCTTTGCGGCTGGTCTGTTCGTGCATCCCGATCCCGGTCCTGTGCTGGCAAACACCGGCCTTGGCAATCTAAGCTTCATGAAGCCCGTCTCGCCCGACGACGAGATCAAGGTACGCCTGACGGTAAAGAAGAAAACGCCCCGTACGGATGAGTATGGTCAGGTGCGCTGGCATGTCACCGTCACCAACCAGCACGACGAGACCGTCGCTGAATACGAATTGTTAACCATGAACGCCTACGCCTGAGTGTAGTATTGGCCGGTTACCGCCGGTCGCCTTGTCTCGGCCTCCCGTTGCGCTATACTGTGGACTGTCAAAAGGAGAGACTCGATGCCGAAACTCATCCGCTTTTACATCATCAATTGCGTTATCGGATTTACCGTCGCGGCCGTATTTACTGGCGCGATCCTGTATTTCAACGTGGCGAACATGTGGCACCTGATCAGCGGCTCCGACATCGGCGTTATGGCGATCATCGTGTTTTGGGTACTCAACGGCATCGTGTTCGCCGGTGTCCAGTTTGGCGTAGCTGTCATGCTCATGACAGATAAGGACGATGACGACGAAGGCCCGCGCGGCGGTCACGGTATTCCTGTACGCATCGCTGCCACCGCGAAAAAGCCTGATAGTCGTTTTTGAGTGACTGGGCCGTTACAGTGGGTCGATATCGCCCTGCGCGCGGATCGCGTGGAAATCTGACTGCCATCCGGCAAAGGTTCCTGCTGCAATCGCCGCGCGCATTCCCGCCATGATATCCTGATAATACCGCAGGTTATGCCATGTCAGCAGCATCGAGCTGATCATCTCCTGGCTTCGGAAAACGTGGTGCAGGTAGGCCCGCGAATAATGCTGGCAGGCAGGACAGCCGCAATCCTCATCCAACGGGCGTGGATCATCGGCATGACGCGCGTTTTTGATGTTGAGCACGCCTTTGCGGGTAAACACCTGCCCCGTCCGCCCCGAGCGTGACGGCAGCACACAGTCCATCATGTCGATGCCGCGCGCCACGGCGCCGACGATATCATCGGGCTTACCCACCCCCATAAGATAGCGTGGCTTTTCCACCGGCAGCTGGTCAGTCGCATAATCGAGACAGCCGAACATCGCCTCCTGCCCCTCGCCCACGGCCAGACCGCCCACCGCATAGCCGTGAAATCCGATCTCGCGCAGCGCCTGCGCCGAGGTTTGCCGCAGGTCTTCCTCCAGCCCGCCCTGCTGGATCCCAAACAGCGCGTGACCGGGGCGCTCGCCAAAGGCGCCTTTGGACCGTGCGGCCCACCGCATCGACAGCTCCATACTCTCCGCGATGCGGCTGCGTTCCGCAGGTAGCGCGGGACATTCGTCAAAACACATCACAATGTCACTGCCAAGCAGCTTCTGAATCTCCATCGACCGCTCCGGCGTGATCTCGTGCTTGGACCCGTCGATGTGGCTTTTGAACGTCACGCCACGCTCCGTCAGCTTACGCAGGTTTGCGAGACTCATCACCTGAAACCCGCCCGAATCTGTCAGGATCGGCCGGTCCCAGTTCATGAATTTGTGCAATCCACCCAAGCGGTCGATCCGCTCGGCCGTGGGGCGCAGCATCAGGTGATAGGTGTTACCCAGCAGGATATCCGCCCCGGTGTCGCGCACGCTTTCGGGCATCATCGCTTTCACCGTCGCCGCCGTACCGACCGGCATGAACGCTGGCGTGCGGATCTCGCCACGCGGGGTCGTGATCTTGCCCGTGCGGGCACGCCCGTCCGTTGCGTCGATCTGGTAGGAAAATCCGGTCATGTTTGGCCCTCGCGGTGTTGCTGCGCTGGCCTACCCGATGGGCCGCCGTCTTGCAATCGGCGGCTTTCCGGCCCACATAAGACAGTGACATTCATCAAAGGAATACGCGCTTGAGCATCGAAGACATCGCACTGGGCCTGCTGCAGGACAATCTGGGCTGGCTTTTGCTGGCGGTCGTTCTGGTCGTGGTTGTTTTCAAAGGCGTCAAGATTGTCCCCCAGTCCGAGCAGCATGTGGTGGAGCGGTTTGGCCGCCTGCGCTCCGTGCTTGGGCCCGGCATCAATCTGATCGTGCCTTTCTTCGACAAGATTGCGCATGAAATTTCGATCCTCGAGCGGCAGCTGCCCACGGCGTCTCAGGACGCGATCACCCGCGACAATGTGCTGGTGCAGGTCGACACTTCCGTCTTCTACCGCATCATCGAGCCGGAAAAGACGGTCTACCGCATCCGTGACGTCGATAGTGCCATCGCCACCACCGTCGCCGGCATCGTGCGCGCCGAAATCGGTATGATGGACCTCGATGAGGTGCAGGCCAACCGCTCCGCGCTGATTGCCACGATCAAGCATAACGTGGTGGAATCGGTCGAGAATTGGGGCATCGAAGTCACCCGTGCCGAGATCCTCGACGTGAACCTCGATGCCGCCACCCGCGCCGCGATGATGCAACAGCTCAACGCCGAGCGTGCGCGCCGGGCGCAGGTAACGGAAGCCGAAGGCAAGAAACGCGCGGTCGAGCTGGCCGCCGACGCCGAGCTTTACGCCTCCGAGCAGACCGCCAAGGCGCGCCGCGTGCTGGCCGATGCCGAAGCTTACGCCACGCAGGTCGTCGCCACCGCGATCAACGAAAACGGGCTGGAGGCCGCGCAATACCAGATCGCGCTCAAGCAGGTCGAGGCGCTGGGGGTGATGAGCACAGGCGCAGGCAGCAACACAATCGTGGTCCCGTCCGAGGCGCTGGCCGCCTTTGGCGACGCGTTCAAATTGCTCAGGGGGCGCGGCTGATGGAAACTCTGCTGAACATCTGGTGGGTCTGGCTGAGTGCGGCGCTTGCGCTGGCCCTGATCGAGCTGCTGGTACCGGCTTCGGTCTTTCTGGGCTTTGCGCTCGGGGCGCTGGTGATGACGGGTGTGGTGGCTTTTACTACGATCACCAACATCTCCGCACTGCTGGCGCTTTTTGCCGGTCTGTCCCTGATTGCGTGGATCGTGCTCAAGCGCGCCTTTCGCAACCAGTCAAGCGGCGCGCGCATCGTCGAGCGGGACATAAACGAAGGCTGATCCGCGCCCCTTGCCAAACCTCATTCACCTGCGGGCCTTTACGCGCCGCTTCTTAATCCATATATAAACAGTCAAGTTTAAGGATGAGGCGCAGATGAACAACTCGACCCCCCCTCTCGAAGGCACGCCGCTGATCGCACCTTCAAGCACCGACCACCCGCTTTATGAGCAAGTGGTAGAGGCCTGCCGCTCGGTCTATGATCCTGAAATCCCGGTGAATATCTACGAGCTTGGCCTGATCTACACAATCGAGATCAATGACGAAAACGCAGTCGATATCAAGATGTCGCTGACCGCGCCCGGCTGCCCCGTTGCGGGTGAGATGCCCGGATGGGTCGCCGACGCGGTAGAGCCGATTGCGGGTGTGAAACAGGTCGATGTGGCGCTGGTCTGGGAGCCGCCCTGGGGGATGGACATGATGTCCGACGAAGCGCGGCTCGAACTGGGGTTCATGTAGCGTCATACGAATAGCTTGAGATGAGGGAGCGCTCCCCTTATTCTCAATCCAAAGGAGCACAGATATGTTCGGAATTCCGGGAAAGCAGGCGGTCACGATGACCGACAAGGCTGCGACACAGATCATCAAGCTGATGACCTCAAAAGGCCACGCAGGTCTGCGGATCGGCGTGAAAAAGGGTGGCTGTGCCGGCATGGAATATACCATGGAATATGTCGATGATGCCGATCCCAACGACGAAGTCGTAGAGCAGGATGGCGCGCGGGTGATGATCGCGCCCATGGCGCAGATGTTTCTGTTCGGCACGCAGATCGACTTTGAAACCTCCCTGCTGGAGAGCGGTTTCAAGTTCAACAATCCGAACGTCTCCGAGGCCTGCGGCTGCGGCGAATCCATCAAATTCGACGAGACACTCTTCGCCAAATAGCGGGCTAATCCTGTTTCGTAAGGTGCAGGTAGGTTTCGCCAAACCGCGCGGCCAGATGCTCTCCCGCTAGGATTGTCTTGCCCGACCCAAGTGGCGCCACATTGGTGTCATGTGACGGGTTGAAGAACAGCGGTACCGAAATCCGCTCGTTTGCGCCGCCGACCACACGGTGCGGCGTTGCGCGGACGCGGCCATCGGTCCAGACCTCCATCATCTCTCCGAAATTGATCACGAAAGTGCCGGGTTGTACCGTAATCGGTATCCATCCGCCGCCCCGCGTGCGCACTTCGAGGCCCGGAGATCCATCGGTCGCCAGCAGCGTGAGGCAACCATAGTCGGTATGGGTCGCGATGCCGAAATCCTTGGCCCCTGCCGATGCGGGGCGCGGGGGATAATAATTGCCGCGCAACAGCGCCATCGGTGTCTCGAACCCCGCATCAAACGCGTCGCGCGGCGCACCGATTGACTGTGCCACGCCGCGCAGCACGTCCATCGCCACCGCACGCGCATCGTCGTAATAGGCGCTGATCACGGCGCGGAACTGTGCAGGCGCGGCGGGCCAGATGTTGGGCGCATAGACCGCCATTTGCGTCCGTGGATCATCCGCCGACAGGAAAACCCCGCTGTCGAAATACTGTTTGTAGTCTGGGTTCGCCTCCGGATCGACCTGTTCGCTGCCGGCGGCGCCCCAGCCGCGGTTGGCACCCGTGCCGCCCATGCTCACCGCCTGTTTGGCGGCGTCGGGCAGTTTGAAAAACGCGCGGTAGGTCTCGATCACCTCGCGCACGCGGTCCGGCCCCAGTGCCGTATTGTGGACTGTGGCAAAGCCGGTGCCGGTTGCCGCCTCGCGCATCGCCGCAAGTGCCACTGCATCGCCCGCGCACAGCGCCTCCAGATCAATCGACGGAATCATCGCCTCACTCCTTGCCTGTCCATTCCCGTTAACCAACTGTTGCAGCCAATGCAATCGTTGAACCCGTCCGATCCGGGTGCTAAAAGCCTCACACCACAACTCAAAGGACAGCGCATGCGACGCAAACTGGCAGCGGGCAACTGGAAGATGAACGGCATTGCCGCCAGTCTCCGAGAGATTGATACGCTGACATCGCTTTTGTCGCCCGACGGGCCGGATGTGGTGATCTGCCCGCCTGCCCCGCTGTTGTTTCGCGCAAGCGAGGTCGCGCGCGGCACCCGTGTCCACATCGGCGCGCAGGATTGCCACATGCAGAACAGTGGTGCCTTTACCGGTGACATCTCGGCGGCCATGATTGCCGACACCGGTGCCACCTATGTGATCGTCGGCCATTCGGAGCGCCGCGAAGCGCATGAGGAACGCGACCGCGACGTGCGCAAAAAAGCCAAGGCAGCCTGGGCCGCGGGCCTGACAGCGATCATCTGCATTGGCGAGACGCTGGAGGATCACGAGGCGAACAACACGCTCGACATCATTGCGGGCCAGCTTGCCGGCTCACTGCCCAGCGATATGACTGCGACCAATACAATCATCGCCTACGAGCCAATCTGGGCCATCGGCACCGGCAAGGTTCCGACGCTGGAGCAGATCGTCGAGGTCCATGATTTCATCCGCAGCAAGCTTGCGCTGCGCTACGGCGACGACGTGGCCGGTCTGATCCCGCTGCTCTACGGCGGCTCGGTCAAGCCCGACAATGCCGCGATGATTTTCGAGGCGCAGAACGTCGATGGCGCGCTGGTCGGCGGAGCCTCCCTCAAAGCCGAGGATTTCGCCCCGATCATCAACGCTCTCGCTGACAGCTGAGCCTTGGGTCCGCTGTCTAGAGCGGCAGCATCGTCGTCGATTTAATCTGCTCCATCGACAGCAGTGCCGTGACGTTATGGACGCGCACCTCCGAGATCAGCGCCTGATAGAAACGGTCGTAGGCGCGGGCATTCTCGACGCGCACCTTCAGGATATAGTCGATATCGCCCGCCAACCGGTGCGCCTCCTGCACCTCCGGGCGGTCCTGTAGTGCCTTGAGAAACCGCGCCTGCCAGTCCGCCTCATGCTCGGAAGTGCGGATAAGTACGAAAAAACACGCCTCAAACCCCAATGCCTCGGCATCGAGCACGACCGTCTGCTGACCGATCACGCCTGCCTCGCGCAATTTACGAATCCGGTTCCAGACCGGCGTCTTGGAAGAGCCCACTTCACGCGCGATCTCATCCAATGAGCGGCTTGCATCCGCTTGCAGCGCCGCCAGAATTTTCCGGTCCGTCCCGTCAATTCGAACACTCATTCCGTCTCTCCCGTTTATTCAGACCACACGTTCTGTTCGCCCGTCTTATCAGAACATGCGTCCTTATCAATCCCGACATATGGCGCAATAGCGGAATTATATTCTATATATGAGGTCACACAGCAGAGGATACCGCCCCATGGACCACTTCCCGATCTTTATCGCGACCAAGACCGCGCGCATCATCGTCTCGGGCGGAGGTGACGCAGCCTTGGCAAAGCTGCGGATTTTGATGAAATCTTCCGCAAAGATCACCGTATTCGCTCAGACGCCCGCAGCCGAGATTGCAGCGTGGGACGCGCAGGGCAAACTGACGCTGGTGCCGCGTGCCATGGATTACGGCGACGCGCTCTGCGCCAAGCTGTTCTACGGCGCAAACGAAGACGCGGCTGAGGACGCCCGCTGTGCACATCTTGCCATGACCTGCGGTGCGCTGGTCAACATCGTCGACAATCTGCACGACAGCCAGTTCCTCACCCCCGCCATCGTAGACCGCGACCCCGTCACCATCGCCATTGGCACCGAAGGTGCGGCCCCCGTGCTGGCCCGCGCGATCAAGGCGGATCTGGAAGAACGCCTGCCACAGTCACTCGGCACGCTGGCCCGCATTGGCAAAACCTTCCGCGATGCCGCTTTTGCCCTGCCTTTCGGGCGCGCCCGGCGTGATTTCTGGCGCGACTATTATTTCAACGCAGGCCCGAAAGCGATGTCAGAGGGCGAAGACAGCGTGCTGCCCGCGCTGCACAGCCTGCTGGACCGTCATCTGAGCAAGGCCGCGCGCACGGGCCATGTCGCCTTTGTCGGCGGCGGTCCCGGTGATCCCGAGCTGCTCACGCTCAAGGCGCGCCGCGCGCTGGATGAGGCCGATGTGGTGATCTATGACCGCCTGATCACGCCCCAGATCCTTGAGCTGGCCCGCCGCGAGGCCGTGATGATCGACGTGGGCAAAGAGGGATTTGGCCCCTCGACCGCGCAGGAGCGGATCAACGCCCTGCTGGTCGAGCACGCGCAGGGCGGCGCGCAGGTGGTGCGGCTCAAATCCGGCGATGCCACCGTCTTTGGGCGTTTGGACGAGGAGATAGACGCGATTGACGCCCACGGCATCGGCTGGCATATCGTCCCCGGGATCACCTCCGCCTCCGCTGCCGTTGCCGCTCTCGGGCAGAGCATGACCAAACGCGGGCGCAATGCCTCCGTCCGCTTTCTGACCGGCCATGACACACGCGGGTTTGCCGATCACGACTGGCGCGCGCTGGCCCGCCCCGGCGAGGTCGCCGCGATCTATATGGGCAAGAAATCTGCCCGCTTTATCCAGGGCCGCCTGCTGATGCACGGCGCTGACCGCCACACCCCCGTGACCTTGATCGAAAACGCCAGCCGCCCCGAACAGCGCGTGGTGGAGACGACATTGGCCGCACTGCCAGCGGCACTCGATGCGGCACAGATGTCCGGCCCTGCCCTTACCTTCCTCGGCCTTGCGCCGCGCGCCGCACTGGCGCTGGCGCCCATCCTTTCTGAACAGGAATTTGCATAATGGCCCAAGCTTTCAAACCATCCGTCATCACCGCCAACGCCCTGCTGGAGGGCGACGTGGTCTATCTGGGGACGCGCGATTGGGTGCGTGATCTTGCCCACGCCGAAATCCTGACAGACGAGGCCGTGGCCGACATCCGGATGCTGGAGGCATCAGCCCAGAGCGATCTGGTGGTGGGCGTCTACCTTGCGCCAATGGACACCCTTGGCGGCACGCCCAAACCCACGCATTTCCGCGAGGTTTTCCGGGCAACCGGCCCCTCGAACTATGCCCACGGCAAGCAGGAGACCCTGTAATGTACCACTATACCGATTTTGATTCCGAATTCCTCGCACAGCGCAATGCGCAATTTCGCGCGCAAGTAGCCCGACGGATCGACGGAAGTTTGACCGAGGACGAGTTCAAGCCGCTGCGCCTGATGAACGGGCTGTATCTGCAACTGCACGCCTATATGCTGCGTGTGGCGATCCCGTACGGCACACTGAACGGTGCCCAAATGCACAAACTGGCCGAGATCGCGGACAAATGGGACAAAGGCTATGGCCATTTCACCACGCGCCAGAACATCCAGTACAACTGGCCACGTCTGCGCGATGTGCCCGACATGCTGGATGCGCTGGCGGACGTGAACCTGCACGCGATCCAGACCTCCGGTAACACCATCCGCAATGTCACGGCAGACCATTTCGCGGGTGCTGCGGCGGACGAGATTGCCGATCCGCGCCCTGTGGCGGAGCTGATCCGCCAATGGTCCACCGACCATCCGGAGTTCCAGTTTCTGCCGCGCAAATTCAAGGTGGCAGTGTCTGGCGCACCCCATGACCGCGCGGTGCTGAAAGCGCATGATATCGGCCTGCAAATCGTTGAGCGGGACGGTGCGCGCGGATTTGAAGTCATCGTGGGCGGTGGCCTTGGCCGCACGCCGATGATCGGTAAGGTGCTGTATGATTTCGTCAGCGCCGAGGATCTGCTGCCCACGCTGGAGGCGATCGTATCTGTCTATAACCTATTGGGACGACGCGATAATAAATACAAGGCGCGGATCAAGATCACGGTGCACGAGAACGGCATCCACGACATCCGCGCCCGCGTCGATGCGCGTTATGCGCTGATCCGGCCCCAGTTTACCGGCGTCGACCAGCAGATGCTGGCGCGGATCGAGGCGGATTTCGCGACCCCGGAGTTCGCGGAAAAGCCGCTAGCCCCCTATGAGGCCGCCTATACCAATGATCCGGTGTTTCGTGCATGGGCCGACACCAATCTCGCGGCGCACCGCGCGCCCGGCTACGCCATAGTGTCGATCTCGCTCAAGGCGCATGGTGCTACGCCGGGCGATGCCACCTCAGACCAGATGCGGCTGATGGCCTATCTTGCGGCAGAATACGGCCATGACGAGCTGCGCATCAGCCACGAGCAGAATGTGATCCTGCCGCATGTGCACCGCGCCGATCTGCCAGTGGTTCATGCCTTGCTCAACGAGGCCGGGCTGGGCACCGCCAACATCGGGCTGATCTCGGACATCATCGCGTGCCCCGGCATGGATTACTGCGCGCAGGCCACTGCGCGGTCGATCCCTGTCGCCCAAGAGATCGCGATGCGCTTTGACACGCTCAAGCTCGAGCATGACATAGGCCCGCTCAAGATCAAGATTTCCGGCTGCATCAATGCCTGCGGGCATCATCATGTGGGCCATATCGGGATATTGGGTCTCGACCGTGCGGGCGTGGAGAATTATCAGATCACACTGGGTGGAGACGGCACCGAGAGCGCCGCGATCGGCGAGCGGGCGGGCCCGGGCTTTTCAGCGGACGAGATCATTCCCGCGATCGAGCGGCTGGTGATGGCCTACCTCGATCTGCGCGTGGAGCGGTCCGAGACGTTTCTCCAGACTTACCGCCGCCTTGGCCTCGCCCCGTTCAAGGCAGCGCTCTATCCACAGGAAAAAGCCGATGCCGCTTGATCTGGCGCCGCGCGCGCGGGTCGATGCACTCAATACCACGCTCAAACATCACGCGGCGGCGGATGTGTTGCGCCGTGCGTTTGAGGCGGCTCCCAATCTGGCGCTCGTGTCCAGCTTTGGCGCCGAAAGCGTGGCACTGCTGCATCTGGCGGCGACCGTCAGACGGGACGTACAGGTGATTTTCATCGACACGATGCTGCTGTTTCCCGAAACACTGAGCTATCAGCGTGAGGTGGCGCGCAAACTGGGGCTGCGCAGAGTTAAAATTGTCCGCGCAGATACAGCGGATGAGGATCCTGACGATACGTTGCACCTGCGCGACCCGGATGCCTGCTGCACCCTGCGCAAAACCCGCGTGCTGGCGCGCGCGCTGGACGGGTTTGACGGCTGGATCACGGGGCGCAAACGCTTCCAGTCGGGCACCCGGTCCGAGCTGCCTGCCTTTGAGTTGGAAGAGGCCACGGGGCGCTTAAAGGTCAACCCGCTGGCCCATTGGTCGAGTGCGGATGTGCAGGACTACATGACCGAGAACGCACTCCCGCGCCATCCACTGGTCGCGCGCGGGTATGCGTCGATCGGGTGCGCGCCTTGCACCTCGCCGGTGAAAGACGGAGAAGACGCGCGCGCAGGACGTTGGCGCGGACAGGCCAAGGAAGAATGCGGCATCCATTTCAAGGATGGTAAAATGGTACGGACAGGAACGACGACATGAGTATGATTGTAAACGACGCAGGCTTTGCCGCCGATGACTGGACCCATGGATATTGCGGATCTGCGGCTGCGAATGATGCCGTCGCTCTCGATTTGCCCTCCGACACTGATCCGGCACAGATCACGCTGACGCCCGCGCTGCGGATGATCCGCGTCGATTTTTCGACTTCGGCAGATGGTCGCGGATTCACGATCGCCCGCGCCCTGCGCCTGCGCGGCTACACGGGCCGGCTGCGCGCGCGGGGCCATGTGCTGGCCGATCAGTACGCGATGGCGCGGCGCAGCGGCTTTGACGAAGTCGAGATCAGCGCCGAGCTGGCCCTGCGACAACCCGCAGACCAGTGGCAGTTCCGCGCGGATTGGCGCGCCCATGATTATCAGGCGCGGCTGCGCGGCTAATTCGCCGATTTGCCCCACAATTTGATCGAGCGCATTGAACGGCACGCGCCCCCCCTCTAGAAAAGGACCGCGGAGCATGGCTCTGCGGAGAAATTATGACCGAGCATAAACCTGTGACCCTTGATACCGCCAAAGCCGTTCCCACCCTGCCCGATGCCCAGACCGTCACGGCCGTGACGCACTGGACCGACCGTCTGTTTTCGTTCCGCGTGACACGCCCCGCGTCGCTGCGGTTCCGGTCGGGCGAGTTTGTGATGATCGGGCTGATGGGCGATCCGGACCCCACCACGGGGAAGGTCAAACCGCTGCTGCGCGCCTATTCCATCGCGTCGCCCTCGTGGGACGAGGAGCTGGAGTTTTACTCGATCAAGGTGCAGGACGGCCCGCTGACCTCGCGGCTGCAACATATTCAGGTGGGTGATCAGATCATCCTGCGGCCCAAACCCGTAGGCACGCTGGTGCATGACGCGCTGCTGCCGGGCAAGCGGCTGTGGTTTTTCGCCACCGGCACCGGGTTTGCGCCCTTTGCCTCGCTGCTGCGCGAGCCCGAAACCTACGAGAATTTCGAGGAGGTCATCATCACCCACACCTGCCGCGATGTGGCCGAACTGGAGTATTCGCGCCAACTCATCAAAGACCTTCAGAACGACGAGATGATGCAGGAACTGATCGGCGCGGAAAACCTCGCCAAGATCCGTTATTACCCGACGACGACGCGCGAGCGGACCCCCAAGATGGGCCGGATCACCGATTTGCTCAAAGACGGCACCCTGTTGCGTGATCTGGGGATCGACGGAATCTCTGTTGAGACGGATCGTGCCATGGTCTGCGGCTCCATTGGGCTGAACACCGATATCAAGGTGATCCTTGAGGCCTTCGGGCTGGAGGAAGGCGCCAATTCGGAGCCGAAGCATTACGTCGTAGAGAAGGCTTTTGTGGGCTGAACTCTGTCTGAACTGGATCTACGGGCGCTGTGAATTGACATTCGCGGCGCCTGCGTGCGTTTTGAGACTATGACATATTTTAAATCCCATTGGCACTTGCTGGCGCTGAGCGCGCTTATCTTTGCGCTGTGGCAGACGCCCGTCCTCGTGCCGCTCAAGATCCTTGTCGTTTTCCTGCATGAGCTGTCTCACGCGATTGCCGCGTGGCTGACCGGGGGATCGGTCGAGCGGATCTCGCTTTCTGCACAGCAAGGCGGTTATGCCGTGACCCGTGGCGGCAATCTGTTTGCGATCCTCTCGGCAGGGTATCTGGGGTCGCTGGTGTTGGGGGCTGCCCTTTTGATGGTATCCCTGCGCAGTCGGGCGGACCGTGCGGTGGTGGCCCTGTTGGGCGGTGTGATGTTGCTGGTGACGCTGCTTTATGTGCGCGATCTGTTTGCCGTCGCCTTTTGCGCGGGGGCTGGTCTGGCACTGCTGGCGCTGGCGCGGTTTCTGGGCCACGCCGCGAACGATCTGGCGCTGCGCGTGATCGGGCTCACCAGTCTGATCTATGTGCCCTACGATATTTTCGACGATACCATCGCACGCGCGGGCCAGCGGTCGGATGCCTATATGCTGGCGACCGCGTTTGGCGGCCCGACTGTGCTGTGGGGTCTGATTTGGCTGGCGCTGAGCCTGTGCGTCATCATATGGTGCCTACGCCGGATCCTGACCGCAGATCCAGCGACCGGGCCGCGATAAAAAAAGCCGCCCCAGAAGGAGCGGCTTTGTCAGATGCGCGGTTCCGCAGCTTACATGCCGAGCGCTTCGCGAATCGACGCGAGAACAGTTTCCAGTGTGTCAGGATTGTTTTGTGCCTCGCGCACACTCTGCGTCAATATATTCTTCTGCACCATGCCCAGATCTGATTCGTCGATCATGGTGGACACACGCTCGAAATCGAACCCTTCGACAGTCAGAAGCTCTTCTAGAGTGGCGGGATCCGCCTCCGTAACAGGTGCCTGCGTGAGATCGTTTACCGCTTCGGTCGCCGCAGTTGCCGCGTCAGACGCTGCCTGCGCTGCGGCATCAGCTGCGTCACTTGCGGCTTCGGTGGCCGCATCTGCCGCATCTGCGGCTTCTTCAGTTGCAGTATTCACTGTGCTGGACGCTGCCGCAGCGGCCTGAGCTGCAAGTGCAGCGGCCTCGTTCGCGGCATTCTCGGCTGCGGCGGCTGCTTGCGCTGCAACGGCGTCAGCCTCGGCTGCGGCTTCGGCGGCGGCGGCTTCGGTTGCTGCTGCCACATCGGCGGCGGCTGCTTCGGCTTCCTCTGCTGCCGCGCGGGCGGCTTCTTCAGCCTCCTGCGCTTCGGCTGCGGCAGCGGCAGCCACGGCCTCTTCCTCGGCGGCAAGCTCGGCAGCTGCCTGCTCGGCGGCCTCTTCAGCCGCTTGCGTGGCCTCGGCTACTTCCGCCGCAGCTTCTTCAGCGGCGGTCGTCGCGGTCTGTGCCACGTCACTTGCAAGATCCTGAACGCTGCGGCCAGAGTACAGCAGGTAGCCCCCTACCGCGATCACAGCGGCAACAATCATCCAAACCAGATTTTTCATCGTCTCTTCCCCTATTTTGCGGCGCGCGCGGAATTCCGCAATTTAACGTGCCATTGGCGGTCAAATGCGCTTGCATCTACGCAGGTTCAAGGGGAAATTGCAAAAACAGCCCGCGCCGTGGCATGTTTTCGCCTTGAACGGTGTGACACGGGCGTCTACTTTGCAAAATCGACATCATTAATAATCAAAGGACGATCATCATCGCTCGCAGACCACATAACGCACCGCCGCAACGTGACACCGGCCCGCGCATAAACGAAAACATCCGCTCAAACGAAATCCGCCTGATTGGCGCAGACGGCGAAAACGTCGGCGTCGTGACGCCAGCACGCGCGATGGTCATGGCAGATGAGGCCGGTCTGGACCTTGTCGAGATTTCGCCCAACGCGAACCCGCCCGTGTGTAAGATCATGGATTTCGGCAAATTCAAATACGAGACCCAGAAGCGCGAAGCGGAAGCCCGCAAAAAGCAGAAGATCATCGAGATCAAAGAGATCAAGTTTCGCCCCAATACCGACAGCGGCGATTATGACATCAAGATGCGCAATGTTTTCAAGTTTCTGGAGAACGGCGATAAAGTAAAGATCACCCTGCGGTTTCGCGGGCGCGAGATGGCGCACCAAAATCTGGGCCGCGAGCTGCTTGAGCGCGTCGCTGCCGATACAAAAGATCACGGCAAGGTCGAGAATTTTCCGAAGATGGAAGGCCGCCAGATGGTTATGCTGATCGGCCCGCTTCCGAAATAACGACGGCCTCAGCTTGGCTGTAGGATGACCCCCCGGACCTTTACAGGCCGGGGCGTTTTGCGTTTAGCGCAACAATTGGGTGATGTTACGGACCACGGCGCGGCGGTTGGCCTGCTCGGCGGCCTCTGTCTGTACCTTGAGCTGGCTTTCGCCATATCCCTGTACGATCATGTTTTCCTCAGGCACTCCGAAATACTCGGTGAGCGCGAGGGCGACGGTTTCCGCCCGGCGATCCGACAGTGCCAGATTGTAGGTGGCATCGCCCACGGCATCCGTGTGGCCCTCCACCAGCAGCACGGTGCGCGGATCCTCGGCGATGATCTCGCGCAGCGTGTTGCCGATGCGCGCAAGACTGCGCGCCTGCTCTGGCTGGATCGCTGCCGATCCGGTAGCAAAGCGTACGGCATCCAGTTCGATCTCTGCTGCAAGTGCGCGCACCTGCGAGATATCCCGCACCTGACGCAACGAGAATGCAGCACCCTGATTTGCGATGGATTGCACCTGAAGGGCGGCCCGCAGCTCAGCCTCGCCCGCTGTACCGGCCATCTGGCTTGCAAAACGCGCCGGGGGCAACTGGCTCACCACGATCTCGCGCTCGACCTGCGTGTCGTCGAACAGCGTGAACTCCTGCCCATCGGGCAGCACCCGGACACGGCGCAGCACGGTCCCGTCCGCGCCCCTGATGGTCACGACGCGGGTGCCGTCATCTTTCTCCACGATCGTCCGCGAAGATCCGTCGTCGAATGTCTCGGTGCGGATGTCATTTCCCGCGCGGCGCAGCAGCGCATCGTCATTTTTTAAGACGCGCAGTTCTCCGTCACGCTCCACGACTACACGGTCGCCGGATGTACTTCTGACCTCGTCACCGTTGTTGAGGACACTGCCAACCGCAACGGCCCCGAGACCTAAGATCAGTGCTTTTTCGAAGTTGCTCAGACCTGACCGCTCTTCCGAAGCCGGTGCTGCGCCGGTCACCGCCGTCGTGAACTCCTCGTCGGACGTCCGCACATCTTCTTCTGTCAGAGTTTCAGTCTCGACCTCGCCCGCACTGTCGTCACCCGCGGTAGCCGCCTGGGAATTTGCCTGTTCCTGTGCGCGTTCGGCCAACAATTCTGCACGGATCTGATCCCGAAGTGACTGCTCCTCGGCGGCGGCAGTTGCGGCAGCGGTTTCTTCCGCTGTTGGTTCGGCTGGCTGGGCTTCGGAAGTCTGTGCTTCGGGCTCCGCCTCAGGCGTCGTTTCGGCGGGCGCCTCTGCTGAAGCTGCCGGTGTTTCAGCTGCTGCCGATTCCGGCTCTGACGCACTTTCCGCTTCGTCGGCAGCTGCCGCATCAGCCTCGGCTTGTGCTGCCGCTGCCGCATCAGCCTCGGCTTGTGCTGCCGCTGCTGCGTCAGCCTCGGCTTGCGCTGCCGCTGCTGCGTCTGCCTCGGCTTGTGCTGCGTCTGCCTCAGCCTGCGCCGCTGCATCTGTTTCAGCCTGCGCCGCCGCTGCTGCGTCAGCCTCGGCCTGTGCTGCCGCTGCGTCTGCCTCGGCTTGTGCCGCCGCCGCTGCCTCAGCCACTGTTGCCGCTGCCGCGTCTGCCTCGGCTTGTGCTGCTGCGTCTGCCTCTGCCTCTGCTGAATCTGTTTCGGCCTGTGCAGCCGCTACCGCGTCTGCCTCAGCCTGCGCCGCAGCCGCTGCATCTGCGGCTTGCTGCGCCACTTCTGCTGCGGCTTCGTCCTGCGCTGCTACGAAGGACTGCAACTCTTCTGGAGACTGCATCACAGTGCCGTCTTCTGTCACGCAGGGGAATGTCCCGCCGCTGCACGCGTCTTGCGCGAGGGCGATGTGCGGCATGCTCATGGCCACCACCAATGTCATGCTGGTTGTCGATTTCAGAAAAAGTCTCATGAAGATCCCTTCGGAGTTTCTGGCGGTGTGGCCCAGGCGGGCCCGTTTGCCTTATGCAGTATAACATCCAGTTTGGGCGCGGGTTCCGTTGCTACGCAATATCAACCTCCAGAAAGCAGATAGCCGCGCATCAAATGCACGGCTATCCTCAGAGCATATCAGGTGATCAGCGCTATTTTGTGATCGCTGCAACTGCGCGTTTGGTCATCACGCCGACGAGGTGGGCACGGTAGTCGCCCGATCCGTGCAGATCGCTGATCATCTGCGCGCCGTCGGCTTTCAATCCCGATACCGCATCCGCACTGAATGATTTGTTCAATGCGTCTTCTGCCTCGGTCCAACGAAACACACCGTTCTCGGAGGCACCGGTCACGGCGACGCGCACACCCTCGGCAAATTTCGCGACGAACACCGCCACCAGCGGAAAGCGCGAGGCGGGCTGGATGTGCTTTTCGTAATGCGCAGCTTCCGGTACCGGGAATTTGATCTCGGTGACGATCTCGCCCTCTTCGAGTGCCGTCTCGAACATCCCCAGAAAATAATCATCGGCCGCGATTTCGCGATTGTTCGTCACGACCGTCGCACCAGATCCCAGCACCGCAGCAGGATAGCAGGCGGAAGGATCGTTGTTGGCGACGGAGCCGCCGATGGTGCCCCGGTTGCGCACCGCAGGATCGCCGATCCGCGCGGCCAGTGAGGAAAGGCCCGGATAGTCAGCCGCCGTTTGTGCAGCGACGGTCGCGTGGGTCGTAGCACCGCCGATGCAGATCTGGCCCGCGTCGTTCTTGCACACACCTTTCATCTCGGGGATTGAGTGCAGCGAGACCAGAACAGAAGGCGCCGCGAGGCGGGCCTTCAGCGTCGGGATCAGGGTCTGACCGCCGCTCAGCGGTTGCGCTTCCTCGCGGGCCAGCGCCTTGACCGCATCGGCCACACTCGTCGGCATTTCTACATCAAAGTTGTACATCGTCTCTTCCTTCCGAATGCAGACCGTGGCCTCGCACCCTTTTCTGTATCGCAAAGCACAACCGACGCCCCGCAGGGCGCCGCTTGCAAACTATTCTCAGCTGTTCATCGCTTCCCAGACGCGGTGCGGCGTGACGGGCATGTCGATATGCCCGACGTCCTTGCCGCCTGACCGCATGGCATCCAGCACCGCGTTGACCACCGCCGGAGGCGATCCGATCGCCCCCGCCTCGCCACAGCCCTTCACGCCCAACGGGTTGTGCGTGCACGGCGTCTGGCAGGAATGATCGACATCGAACATCGGCATATCGGAGGCGCGCGGCATGGCGTAATCCATGTAGCTCGCGCTCAGCAGCTGACCGTCACTGTCGTATGCGCAATTCTCCAGCAGTGCCTGCCCGATGCCCTGCGCCAGTCCGCCGTGAACCTGACCGGTGACGATCATCGGGTTGACGATATTGCCGAAATCATCCGCCGCCGAGAACCGTTCGATGGTGACGTGGCCGGTTTCGGGATCCAGCTCGACCTCGCAGGCATAGGCACCCGACGGATAGGTGAAGTTCGACGGGTCATAGAACGCCGTTTCTTCCAGCCCAGGCTCGATCTCCTCCAGCGGGTAGTTGTGGGGCACGTAAGCCGCAAGCGTCACATCGCCCCAAGCAACGGATTTATCCGTGCCTGCAACGGTGAATGCGCCGTCTTTCAGTTCCACATCGGCTTCCGACGCCTCCAGCAGATGGCTGGCGATCTTGGTGGCTTTGGCGATGATCTTTTCCGTGGCTTTCACCATGGCAGAGCCACCGACAGCGAGGGAGCGGGAGCCGTAAGTGCCCATGCCCATCGGCGTATTTGCCGTATCACCATGCACGATCTCGACCATATCCTCCGGTATGCCGATCATATCAGCCACCACTTGGGCAAAGGACGTCTCATGCCCCTGCCCGTGGCTGTGTGAGCCGGTCATCACGACCAGACCGCCGGTGGCGTTGACCCGCACGGTGCAGCTCTCGAACAGACCCGCACGCGCGCCGAGTTGCCCCACGAGGTTCGACGGCGCGATGCCGCAGGCCTCGATATAGCAGTTCACGCCGAAGCCGCGCAGCTTGCCCTTGGCTTCGCTGGCCTCGCGGCGTTTGGCGAAGCCTGCGATGTCGGCCATTTCTTCGAGCTTGTCCATCGTGGCCACGTAATCGCCGGTGTCATATTCCACCGCGACGGGCGTCTGGTACGGAAACTCCATGATGAAGTTCTGGCGGCGCAGTTTGATCGGATCGACCTTCAACTCATGTGCTGCCTTATCGACCAATCGCTCAAGCTGGTAGGTTGCCTCGGGGCGTCCTGCACCACGGTAAGCATCGACCGGCACGGTATTGGTGAACACGGCCTTGACGTTCACGTAGACCAGCGGGGTCTTGTAGTTGCCCGCCATCAGCGTGCCGTGCAGCCAAGTCGGCACCGACGGCGCGAAAGTGCTCAGATACGCGCCCATATTCGCATAAGTATCGGTGCGCAGCGCGGTGAAGTTATTGTCCTTGTCCAGCGCCAGCTGGATTTTGGTGACGTGATCGCGGCCATGAGCGTCCGACATGAACGCCTCGGACCGGCTGGACGTCCATTTTACCGCGCGGTTGCAGGCTTTGGCGGCGAAGGTCACAAACGCCTCTTCCTGATAGTGGAAGATCTTGGTGCCGAAACCGCCGCCCACATCTGGGGCCACGACGCGCAATTTATGCTCGGGGATCCCCAGCACAAAGGCCCCCATCAGCAGACGGATGACATGAGGGTTCTGCGAGGTGGTGAAGAGCGTGTGATCGCCAGTGCCACGGGAATAGTCGCCCACAGCCACGCGCGGCTCCATCGGGTTGGCGACGAGGCGGTTGTTGACCAGTTCCAGTGTGGTGACATGGTGCGCCTCCTCGAAGGCTGCATCAACCGCCGCTTTATTCTCCTCGACGAAACCCCAGTCATAGCACAGGTTCGAGGTCAGATCGTCGTGCACCTTGGGCGCACCCTCTTTGACTGCGTCTTTCATATTGATCACGGCAGGCAGCTCCGAGATATCGAGAACGATAGCCTCGGCGGCGTCGCGCGCCTGCTCCAGCGTTTCGGCCACGACGGCGGCAATCGGCTCGCCCACGTGGCGGACCTTGCCGTGGGCCAGCACCGGATGGCGCGGCTCTTGCATGACTTCGCCGTGCTTGTCCGTCACCTGCCAGCCGCAGGGGATTGATCCCACAGCTTCAAAATCCGCGCCGGTAAAAATCTTGACCACGCCGGGCATCCCATCCGCTTCGGACGTATCGACGCTTTTCAGCGTCCCATGTGCGATATCCGAGCGCAGGAAATAGACATAAGCCTGCCCTCTGACGTTGATGTCATCGGTGTAATTTCCTTCACCGGTCAAAAACCGGACGTCCTCGCGCCGCTTGCTGCTGGCGCCGATACCATGATCCTTTGGCATTTTATCTTCTCCCTAAACGGTGCGTATAAGCTGCGCACCAGTGCTTTTGTCGCGGACAATACCGCAAGGCCTGCCGCCCGCCTCCCGCGGGCAACACGCCGTTATTTCTATTCCGCAGCGATGGCGCCCACGTCCTGACCGGACGCTGCCATGATCGCCTTGACGATATTGTGATAGCCGGTGCAGCGGCAAATGTTGCCGTCCAGATAATGGCGCACGTCGGCCTCGGTCGGCTTGGGGTTGTCTTTCAGCAGCGCCGCCGCCGACATCACCATGCCGGGTGTGCAGAAGCCGCATTGCAGGCCGTGGTGATCCTGAAACGCCTGCTGGATCGTGTTGAGCGTGCCATCGGGCGCTGCCTGCCCCTCGATGGTGGCCACGTCCGCACCGCTCGCCTCGACCGCGAGCATGGTGCAGGCTTTGACCGCTTCACCATTCACATGCACCACGCAAGCGCCGCACTGGCTGGTATCGCATCCCACGTGGGTGCCGGTCAGACCCAGATTTTCGCGCAAGAACTGCACCAGCAGGGTGCGTCCCTCGACCTTGCCGGATGCGGTTTTGCCGTTCACGGTCATTGTTACGTCGGTCATTCGTGTCCTCCCAGACTTTATCACTCGAATTGCGGTCAGTTAAGCATGGCGCCGTGGCGTTGAGAACCAAAAAATGCAGGCAGCGCACAATTTCGCGATCTGCGGCTCAGGGCGTGTCGCGGCGGGGACGGCGCGGTTGCGGGCGTGTCGGTATCTCTTTGAGCAAACCACCTACTCCCATGGCGCTGAAGTCGTGCGAGGTGACTCCAATCCCGCACACGCAGCGGGCGAGCACCCAATCTGCTCCGTTGAGCGCGGGCGAGCGGGCGCATCCCGGCAGGCCGATGATGCAAGTGTCGCCCAGCGCGCCCAAAAACAGAAGGTTCCCCGGATCGACCGGCATGCCAAAGCGGATGATCCGCCCGCCCGCCTGGACCACGGCGGCGGGGGCGACATCGTGGATGTCAGACGTGGCGGAGCCGGTGAGGATCAGCACCAGCGGCGTTTGCGCGGCCCCGATCGCAACACTCAGCGCCGCCTTGCGGTGCGGCACGACCTCCACCGCCGCAAGGGTCACGCCAAGCGCGGTAAGACGGTCCTCGATGGCCGCGCGCCCCTTTTCCCCCGCACCGCCCGGTATTTCGGTGATGATGAGTGTCGCGGAGGTGAGCTTTGGTGCCGCGACACCCACAGCGCCCCGCGCCCGCGCAACAGCTGCGCCAAGGGCGGCCTGCGGCACGGCATAGGAGATGATCTTGATCGTGGCGACCATATCGCCCGCGCGCAGCTGGTGGTGGTCGGGCACTGTGGCGACGGTAATCATCGGATCGATGTCGTTGACCGCATGAAGCGCCGCCACATCCAGCACCGCCACCCCTGAGGTATCCGCGATCAGGTTGACCCGCCCGGTAAAGGCGGCACTGCGCCGCAAACCCGTACTGCCCGCCAGCAGTGCATCTGCCAACTGGTCCGCAGCCGCGTTCTCGCCCACGTCGCCCTGCTCCAGCGTGGCGACGATGATCTCGCCAATCTGTTCGGCCTCCAGTGCCGCAATGTCAGCGGCGTCCAGCACCTGCCCTTTGCGCAAGCGGCCATCTTGCACAGCGACCGAATGGGCCAGCACCCTGCCCCGCGCCTGCGCCGTAGGGACTGGCCCGAACTTCATGGTTTACGAAGGCTCTCGATCATCTGGCCCAAAATGGAAACGGCGATCTCGGGCGGCCCTGCCGCGCCGATATCAAGGCCGATGGGCCCGTGAATGCGCGCAATGGTGTGCGGATCAAATCCCGCCTGCGTGAGACGGTCGATCCGAGCCGCGTGGGTTTTCTTCGACCCCAGCGCGCCGATATAGAAGGCCTGCGACCGGAGGCCGATGTGCAGCGCGGGATCATCAAGCTTGGGATCATGGGTGAGCAGCACCAGCGCCGTGCGGGTATCGACGCCCACATCCTCCAGCGCGGCATCGGGCCAATCGTTAATCACGCGGGCGCCGGGGAACCGCTCCTGTGCGCCAAAAGCCTCGCGCGGGTCGATGACATGGGCGTCAAAACCTGCAATCTGCGCCATCGGCACCAGCGCCTGCGCGATATGCACGGCCCCCACCACCACCAGCCGCAGCGGCGGATTGTGGATGGCCACAAAAGTAGTACCCTCCTCCTCCAACCCCGAGCGGTCGGTGCGAAACCGGTCGGCATGCCCCTCGGTCACCAGCGCGCGGCTGCTGCCATCCAGCGCCACGACATAAGCGACCGGCGTGCGGGCCGCGCGGGCCTTGACCAGCGCCTCCAGCATGTCCTGCGGCATGCCGCCTGTGCCAACGGGTTCCACCAGAATACGGATCGTGCCGCCACAGGCCAGACCCACGGCAAAGGCATCGCCATCGCTCACGCCGTATTCCAACAGCTTGCAGGTGCCGTCCTCAAGCGTCTCCAGCGCTTCCAGCACGACGGCGCCTTCGACGCAGCCGCCCGAGACAGATCCCTCCATCGCGCCGTCCGAGGCCACGACCATCTGCGCGCCCACGCGGCGCGGGGCTGATCCCCATGTCTCGATCACGGTGGCCAGTGCCGCACCTTTGCCCGCACGGATCCATTCCAACGCCTGTTCCGGCGCGCCTGTCAGCGTTTGCATCATGTCCTCCTTCGGGAGATTGGACAGCCACCGTCCGACAATCGGCGCGCGCTTGCAAGGTGTCATCTTGCTCCCTTGCACCGGGCCCTTCCCCCTATTACATCTACCTATAGAGACAGCCAACGGAGAGCACATATGCCCATGACCGCACGCGAAATCGAAGACCTTCTGCGGGTCACTTTCCCCGATGCGCAGATCGTGGTCGAGGGTAACGACGGTGTGCATATGTCCGCGATGGTCGTCGACGAAAGCTTTCGCGGGAAAAACCGCGTGCAACAGCAACGCGCCGTCTATGCCGCCCTCAAGGGCAAAATGGACGGCTCCAGTGGTGAACTCCACGCCCTTGCCCTCACAACAAAGGTACCAAACGCATGATGATACTTCTCACCGCCCTTCTGGCCGCAGCAAGCCTCGTGGTCGCGCGCAAGGCCCTGACCCCGCAAAAACGCACCGTAGCCGTAAGGAAAGACACATGAGCGACGCCGCCACCAAAATCAAAGAAACCGTGACCGCCAACGATGTCGTGCTGTTCATGAAAGGCACCAAAGAGATGCCGCAGTGCGGGTTCTCCAGCAAAGTCGCGGGTGTTCTGAACTATATGGGTGTGCAGTTTGCCGATGTGAACGTGCTGGCGGATGAGGACATCCGTCAGGGCATCAAAGATTACTCCGACTGGCCCACCATCCCGCAGCTCTACGTCAAAGGCGAGTTTGTCGGCGGGTGTGACATCATCACCGAAATGACACTCTCGGGTGAACTCGATACCTTCTTCGCCGACAATGGCGTGAATTTCGACAAAGAAGCCGCCGAGAAGATCCGCGAAGCGAACGCCTGATCGCGGCCCGAAGAATTGACAGGGAAAAGCGCGCTCTTTGATCGGAGAGCGCTTTTTTCGTTTTGGCCCATCGGAGAAGGACGGCGACATGCCTGTCTGGCCGCGCACAGAACGGCACGGCTAGGCACAGGGCGGAAAAACGCCTAGGAGGTGTAGAGAACCGCACTTTCCCAGCGTTGGCAGCCTATGGACATTACCCTGATCAAGACCTTTATCGAGGTCGCCAATACCGGCTCTTTCGTGGCGGCCTGTGATCGGTTGTTCGTCACCCAATCCGCCGTGAGCCTGCGCATCCAGCGGCTGGAAGATTCGCTGGGCCATCCGTTGTTCACCCGCTCCAAGGCCGGCGCGATCCTGACCCCTGCGGGCGAGCAGTTCGAGCGCTATGCGCTGAGCCTGCTTAAAATCTGGGAAGAAGCCCGCCAGCAGATCGCTATTCCCGAAGGATACAGCCGCGCGCTGACCATCGGGGCCCAGTATTCGCTCTGGCCGCGGCTGGGGTTCCAATGGCTTGACCGTTTGCAAATTGAAATGCCGGAGCTGAGTATCCGCGCAGAGCTGGGCATGCCCGACCGCCTCACCCGCTTTCTGGTGGAGGGGGTGGTGCAGGCTGCCCTGATGTACAACCCGCAGTTGCGTCCGGGCCTCGCGGTGGAAAAGGCGCTGGATGACGAGCTGGTCATGGTTGCCTCCTATACCCATGCCAGTGTGGACGATGCCACCGATTATGTCTTTGTAGAATGGGGTCCTGAGTTCACCCATGCCCATGCGCTGGCCTTGCCGCATCTGACCAACGCAGGGATTACCATGGTGCTCGGCGCATTGACGGCGGATTACATCATGTACCGGCGCGCCAAGGCATATCTGCCCGCCCGTGCCGTCCAGCGGCGGCTGGCGGCAGGAAATCTGCATATTGTGGCAGATGCACCACGGTTCCACTATCCCGCGTGGGTTGTCTGGCGAGAGGATCTGGATACGGATCTGGCGGCCGTTGCCCGCAGCACGCTGTGCCACGTGACGCAAGCCGCTGAAAAGGAACAACAATTCTTCGTAGACCAGTTGGAGACCATGGAGGATTACGCACCTGATGACGAGGAGTGAATTACAAATTCATAATACTCGTTTTATCTATGATTTATTCGAATTTCACTCACGACAATGCCGACGGTAAACCTCCTTTTAGCAGAGATGCTCCCGATCTTTCAGCAGCTGCGCTGACAGACGGATCACCTTCTCGAAAGGGAGAGTACTATGAACACCCTATTGAAATTCGCCACCGTCTCCGCGCTGGCCCTGATGGTCGCAAGCCCTGCCCTGGCACAAAGCCGCATCGTCGGCACCGAAGCCCTGAACGACCAGATCGACGACATCACGGATGACGTGAACACAGATCTGGCACGCGGTGCGGATGCCGATCGTTTCGGTCCAAATGGCGTCGCACAAGGCTGGCGCGGCTCTTTCGCCCTGTCGGCTTCCGGCACAAGCGGCAACACCGATGACGGCGAATTTGCCGGCGCAGGTCGTCTGACCTACGGTGTTGGTGACTGGAACCACCTGTTTGGCTTCGCGGCTGAATACGGCGAAGCAAACGGCGTCAAAAGCGAAGAAAAATTCTTTGCGACCTATGAGGGCAGCCGCTACTTCACGCCCAAGTTCTACGCCTTTGGTTTGGCGCGCTACCAGTACGACGGTTATCTGACGAATGATGTCACAACCACCGTCGGCGACGTGACCACCACCACAAGCGAGCAGATCGACGGCACCGAGACAGACGCGTTCCTGGGCTTTGGTCCAGGCTACCGTGTGATCAACAAGGCCGATCAGACATGGCGCGTTCAGGCGGGCCCCGGTGTGCGCTACGTCAAAGAAGTGACAGGCGATTCCGAGACCGAGTTCGGCTTTATCGCGACCTCACGCTACTTCTACGGTTTCAACGAGGAAATCTCCTTCTCCATGGACACCGACATTCTTGGATCCGATACGAACACAATCGTAGCGAACGACGCTGGTCTGAACTACAAACTGTCGAACAACCTGTCGACACGCATCAGCTACCGCACAGAGTACAACACCGACCCTGCGGCTGGTCTGAAATCCACAGACAATACCGTGGGTATCTCCCTGGTTCTGGGCTTCTAAGCCACTGATACGAACCCCCCTCCGGTGGCTTGTCGCAACGCGCCGCCGGAGGGATCATAGGGAAAGGGAGGATGGGGAATTACATCCTCCCTTTTTCGTTTCGGGCTTAGCCGCCGACCTTTTCATCGACCGCAGCGGCCAGCGCCTCGGCGCGAGCGGCAATCTCGGCCAATGTGTCGGTCACCGATTGCGGCACCACGGGCACTTCGATGCGCTCCGGCTCGACCACGACATTGCGCAATCCTTCCAGCTCCGCCTCGCGCTCGGCTAACTCCGCTCGGACCTCCGCGATCTTGTCCTCGACGCTTGCGGTTTTATCGGCCAGCATCAGTCCCGCCATCAGCAGCATCCGCGCCTCGGGCATCCGCCCCACCGCATCGGCCAGCACCTGTGCCTCTTCGTCCAGCATTTTGGCGGCGGACTGCAAATAGCTCTCCTCCCCCTCCTGACAGGCCACGTCGAAGTGGCGGCCACCGATGGAAATCTTGACCTCTGGCATTATGCGTCCTCCTGCGGGGATTGGGCCGCGTCGATCAGCGGCTGGAGGCTGGCAAGGATCACGGAGGCTTCGGCGACATCGGCCGCGCGGGCCGCACGCAGCGCCTCCAACTCAGCGAGCATGGCCTTGTTGATAAGATGGGCATCGCCCACGCCTTCGGCATTGGCATCGCGCAGGGCGGCGCAGGCCGTGCTCAGCTGGGCATTGGCACGCCGGACCCGCTGCAACTCGATATCGAGCTGGGTCATGCGGGCATCGCCCTCCTCTACTTTCGTGCGCAGACCCGCGATCTCAGCGTCGGATTTGGTGCGCAGGGTCCGAACGCGCTCTTGCAGCTGGGCATTCGCCGTACGCTCCTCTTCGAGCTGGGCAAGGGTATCTGGGTCCGGTCCCGCCGGAGCAGATGCATTCAGCTTGTCCAGTCCGAACGCGACCTGATCCATCGCAGCGGTAATGCGCCGCTGTAATTCTTCGATATCGCTCATAGGCCCCTCTCACGTGTCCCGGTGCATGCCGATCTTGGTGTGGCACGAATCGCTTTCGCCCCATTAATGAGGCAATTCTACCTAATGCACAGGTAAAATACTCCCCCCTTTGAGATCAGCAACTTGGCGCTCAGACTTCATGTCCTTGTTCAACCAGGTGGTGACATGCTGCGCCTGAACCTGCGGCCCGCGCTTGATCTTTCGTCCTGCCCTGATATTGACCGCGCAAAGCCCGTAGCCCTTACACAGGAGCCGTCCCGCGTGGATCTCAAAGCCCTCTCAGCCGCCCACCCCGATCACTGGTCCAAAGCGGCCGCCATCCGCGCCCTTGCGCTTGACGCCGTCGCACAGGCCAATTCAGGCCACTCCGGCATGCCGATCGGGATGGCCGATGTGGCCACCGTTCTGTTCCAGAACCACCTGAAATTCGATGCGGCCAATCCGCTGTGGCCCGACCGCGACCGGTTTATTCTGTCGGCGGGCCATGGCTCGATGCTGCTGTATGCGCTGTTGCATCTAGTGGGCGACGCACAGTTCCCCATCGAAGAGATCAAGAATTTCCGCCAGATGGGCGCGCGCACGGCGGGCCACCCCGAAAATTTCCTCGCCGATGCGATTGAAACAACCACCGGCCCGCTGGGTCAGGGGATCGCCAATTCCGTGGGTTTCGCCATGGCCGAGGAGATCCAGCGCGCGACCTATGGCGCCAAGGTCGTCGATCACTATACCTATGTCATCGCGGGCGACGGTTGTCTGATGGAAGGCGTGAGCCAGGAGGCGATCACGCTGGCCGGTCGTCATAAGCTGAGCAAGCTGATCGTGATGTGGGACAACAACAACATCACCATCGACGGCCCCGTGAGCCTGTCGGACACCACCGATCAGGTCGCGCGCTTCCGCGCCGCTGGATGGGACGTGCAAGAGATCGACGGGCACAACCCCGACGAGATCGACGCAGCGCTGACCGCGGCCAAGAAGACCGACACCCCCAGCATGATCGCCTGCAAAACGCATATCGCGTTGGGTCATGCGGCGCAGGACACCTCCAAGGGGCACGGCGCGCTTACCGATCCCGCGCAGATGGTCGCCGCAAAAGAAGCCTGGGGCTGGACCTCCGCCCCCTTCGACATTCCGCAGGATATCAAATCCCAGTGGGAAGCCATCGGCGCACGCGGCGCGGACACCCGCCGCGCGTGGGAAGAGCGGTTCGACAAGATGCCCGGCAACAAGCGCGAGACGTTCAACCGCGCGCTGGCAGGCGACGCACCCAAGAAGCTGAGCGCGATCATCAAGGCGTTCAAAAAACAGATTTCCGAGACTGCGCCCAAACTTGCGACCCGCGCCTCGTCCGAGAAAGTGCTCGAAGTCGTTAATCCGATCATGCCGGAAACCGTCGGCGGTTCTGCCGATCTTACAGGATCCAACAATACCAAGACCGCCGATCTGGGCGTGTTCGATCTGGAGACACGCGGCGGGCGATATGTCTATTGGGGCATCCGCGAGCATGGCATGGCAAGTGCGATGAACGGCATGGCGCTGCACGGCGGTGTGCGCCCCTACTCCGGCACCTTCATGTGTTTCACCGATTACGCCCGCCCCGCAATGCGCCTGTCTGCGCTGATGCAAGTGCCAGTGGTCTATGTAATGACCCACGACAGCATCGGTCTGGGCGAAGATGGCCCAACGCACCAGCCGGTCGAGCATCTGGCAATCTCTCGCGCGACGCCAAATACGCTGGTGTTCCGTCCTGCGGATACCATCGAGACGGCGGAGGCATGGGAGGTGGCGTTTACCGAGAAAACCCGTCCTTCGGTGCTGTCGCTGACGCGTCAGGGTCTGCCCACGGTCCGGACCGAGCATAAGAACAAGAACATGACGGCCCTTGGCGCCTACACGCTGGCCGATGCGGAGGGCAAACGGCAGGTGATCCTGATCGCCACAGGCTCGGAAGTGGAAATCGCGTTGGCGGCGCGAGATCTGCTTCAGGCCGAAGGGATCGGCACCCGTGTTGTATCCATGCCCTGCATGGAGTTGTTTGCGGAGCAGGACGACGCCTATCGCAAGCGCATCCTGCCCGGCGGGCCGGTGCGCGTGGGCGTCGAGGCCGGCGTGAGACAAGGCTGGGACCAGTGGCTGCTCGGTGAGCGGGGTAAATGGGGCAAAGCTGATTTTGTCGGTATGGACCGTTTCGGCGCCTCTGCTCCGGCCGAAGAGCTGTTCGAGAAGTTCGGGATCACCGCAGAAACCGTCGCGGCGAAAGCCAAAGCGCTTCTTTAAACCCCTCTTAAACCATTTGAATTCAGTATGATGAGGCGGCCTGCGATGAATAGGCCGCCTCTTTTGTTTCCAAATCAGGGACTGTCTGGCCCACAGAATAGGCTAATTTGCGCCAGTTTCGCCACATTTCCGGCGGGGTTCAGCCACATCTACCGCCTAAACAGGGAGGGTCTTGAACGATGATAATACTTCGTTAACGTTTAGGTCGCAGAGTGAGTTAAATTACAACTGGTGGTGGAGTGATTAAAATGGCGTATCTTTTGACAGCAGTTATGACCGGTGGTGTCTCCGCCATTCTTTCCCTGTTTGAAGGTCACGGCTTTGGCCAAGTATTTCTGAACTATGTGATTTATGGCCACCTCGGAATGGCGGTGCTTGCAGTGGCCAGCCTTACCGCCCGGCGTTTTGACCTGCGATCCAAAACAGCAGAATGATTGACTACTGGTTCTGAGTAAAAGAATCACCAACCTCGTTTTGAAAATCGAATTGACGATCAGGCGCCGAAAACCCGGCGCCAAATCGGGGTGACCACCTTCTCGCCCAGCGGGATGAGCAGCAGACCAAGCGCCAGACCCAGCACCCCGTCAATCGCGGCAGTCACAAACCACTCGATGAAATTCACGGCCACGGGTGCAGCTTGGGCTACGGCAACTGCAATGTCATGGATGATGTGCGCAGGCAGGGCAAAACCCAACTCCTCCAGCCCGTGCACGATGATCGAGCCACCCACCCACAGCATCGCAGCCGTGCCGACGATGGTTAGCAACCGCAAAAATCCCGGCATCCCGCGCACGATTCCGCGCCCCAGCGCCTGTGTCGCTGACAGGCGACCCTTGCTGGCCAGCGCCAGACCGAAATCATCCATTTTCACGATCAACGCAACCGAACCGTAAACCGCCACTGTGATCATCACCGCAACGGTCGCCAGCGTTGCGGCTTCCATCCAGAAATTACTCACCGGTATCGCGGCGAGCGAGATCGTCATGATTTCGGCGGAGAGGATGAAATCGGTCTTGATCGCGCCTTTCGCCTTTTCTTCCTCCAGCTTGGCCGGGTCTTCGATTGTGGTATTTTTGCCCGGATGATCGGTGTGCCCTTCGCTCCATCCCATGACATGCGCGACCTTCTCGGCCCCTTCAAAACACAGATAAGCACCGCCCAGCATCAGCAGGGGCGCAATGGCCCAAGGGGCGAAGTTGGACAGGACCAGACCGGCGGGCAGCAAAAACACCAGCTTATTGCGCAGGCTGCCTTTGGTGATGCGCCAGATGACCGGCAATTCGCGGCTGGCCTCGAAACCGTGCACGTATTTCGGCGTGACGGCGGCATCGTCGATCACCGCGCCCGCGGCCTTGGCGGAGGCTTTGGTCGCCTGCCCGATCACATCATCCACAGAAGCCGCCGCGACCTTTGCAATGGCTGCCACGTCGTCCAATAAGGCCAGTAATCCGCTCATCTGCTCGCTCCGGTTTTGGGTCTGATCTCCGTGCTAAACCACGCTATCGCAAATGCCAATGCGCCTCTGTCGAAGCGGCGTTACCGCTAACCTCGCATTTTATCGCTAACATGCGCTTGGATCGGGCCATTCACTCTGGCCCCCTGCCACAGCCGGGGTCTATAGCAGCACCAACAGATCCCCAAAGGAGCTTCCCATGACAATCAAAGTCGGCATCAACGGTTTTGGCCGCATTGGCCGTTGCACTCTCTCGCATATCGCACAAAGCGCGCGCGAGGATATTCAGGTGATCAAGCTGAATGCGACAGGTCCGCTTGAGACCGCTGCGCATATGCTGAAATACGATTCCGTACACGGGCGTTTTCCTAATCCGGTGACGCTGGGCGATGGCACGATGAACCTTGGCCAAAACAACATCGAAGTCATGTCGAGCTATGATCTGGACGCGCTGGACTGGTCTGGCTGTGATGTGGTGCTGGAATGCACCGGCCAGTTCAACGACGGCAACAAGGCCCGCACCCATATCGAACGGGGCGCGAAAAAGGTGCTGCTGTCGGCGCCGGGCACCAATGTGGACCGCACGGTGGTCTTTGGTGTGAACGATCACGAGCTGTTGGCGGGCGATACCATGGTCTCGAACGGGTCGTGTACGACAAACTGTCTGGCACCATTGGCCAAGGTGATGAACGATGCAGTGGGCATCGAGAGCGGTCTGATGACGACGATCCACAGCTATACCGGTGACCAGCCGACGCTTGATCGCCGTCACAAGGACCTCTACCGCGCGCGTGCCGCCGCTCTGGCGATTATTCCAACCTCCACAGGCGCTGCAAAGGCTCTTGGTGAAGTGCTGCCCGCGCTTAAAGGCAAACTCGACGGGACTGCGATGCGCGTGCCCACCCCGAACGTGAGCGCGGTCGATCTGACCTTCATGGCCTCCCGCGATGTCACAGTGGAGGAGATCAACCTCGCTGCCAAAACCGCCGCCGAGGGCAGCATGTCACGCGTGATGGCCTATGATCCCGAGAAGAAAGTCTCGATCGATTTCACCCATACCGAGGAAAGCTGTATCTTTGCGCCCGACCAGACCATTGTGGTGTCGGGCCGCATGGTGCGCGTGCTGGCGTGGTACGACAACGAATGGGCGTTTTCCGTGCGCATGGCCGATGTGGCCGCTGCGATGGGACGTCTGGTCTAAGGCTTGCTGGTACGATCTGCCTGCCCTAGAAGGGGCAGGCACAAAAAAGGGCGCGCGCTATGACCAACCGGATTGCATTGGCATTGGGCTTTTTGATCCTGAGCGCCATAATCATCGACTACGTCTATTACGGCACGGAACACATCGTATTCCTGACGAAAAAACTGACCGAGCTGATCGAATGGCTAGCCTTCTGGCGGTAGTCAGGTACGGAATTATTTGTCGAAACGCGCCCGCAATTCGGTGTTCACGCGCGGGGGTACGAATTTACTCACGTCGCCATCGAGCCGCGCAATTTCCTTGACCAGCTTGCTCGCGATGGCCTGATGCTGGGCTTCTGCCATCAAAAATACCGTCTCGATCTGGTTGTTGAGCTGCCGGTTCATGCCGACCATCTGGTATTCGTACTCAAAATCCGCAACCGCCCGCAAGCCGCGGATGATCAGGGACGCGCCGACATCCTGCGCGCAATTGATCAGCAGGTTCTCGAACGGATGCACCACAATCTCGATGCCGGTATCGCGGGCAAGGGTGTCACACTCGTGCTCGATCAGGGCGACACGCTCTTCGAGGGTAAACAGCGGTCCCTTATCGCGGTTGATCGCCACGCCGATCACCAGCTTATCCACCAACGATGCCGCGCGCCGGATGATGTCAATATGCCCCAATGTGATGGGATCGAATGTGCCGGGATAAAGGCCAACGCGCATGTCCAGCGCTCCTTGGATCAGGATTGTTCAGGGGCCCAAGCAAGCATGCTACGCGGCCGGATGCAAGGGCTGCTAATTCCCGCGGATCATCCCCTCAAGCGCGTCCTTCTCCATCGCAAGCTCCATCAGCCGCGCCTTTACCACATCACCCAACGAGATCAGGCCGACCAGTTCGCCATCCGCCAGCACCGGCATGTGCCGAAACCGCCCTTCCGTCATCTTCTCGAGCACGATGTCGGCGCGCATGTCGCGGTCGCAGGTCATCAGCTCGCTGGTCATAACGCTGGTCACCGGCGCGTCCAGACACTGCGCACCCGCCTGCCCCAGTTGGCGCACGATGTCACGCTCGGAGATGATGCCGTCCGCAGTTTTGCCATCGCGCGACACGATCAGCGTGCCGATCCGGCGCTCCGCAAGCATTTGTGCAGCCTGCCCAATTGTCGTCGACGGCATGACTGTGGCCACGCTGTCGTCCGCCTTGGTTTTCAAAATCTGAGACACCAACATTGATCATCCTCCCCTTGGGTCATGTGCTGAAGTCCTGTCATCGTCGCGCGCAGGAGCGCCATGTGTCAAGGGCGCTGCACGCGCCTCAAGCCTTGCGACCTCATCGCGCAAACCCGCCGACAACAGATCGGCGAAACGCGCCAAACGGGAGTTGCGCGCATCATCGACGTGTCGGATAAGATAAAAGGCTCGCTTCAGTGCCACGTTGTCTGCCAGAACAGTCCGCAGTTCCGGCGCAAATGGCAGGCTGAAATCATGAACCACACCGACGCCCGCGCCCTGACGCAGCATGTTGACCTGCACGGTGACGGAATTGGACGCCAGCGCCACGCGCCCGCCGCCCAGATCGGCAAGGTAATCCAGCTCACGGTCGAAAATCATGTCGGGGATGTAGCCCACCATGCGGTGCGCACCCAGATCCGCCAGCGCGCGGATCGGACCATGCCGTGCCAGATAGGCCTCGGAGGCGGCGAGATGCAGGTGGTATTCCGTCACCTGCCGCACCACCAGCCGCCCGGCGGTCGGCGCGCTCACGCCAATCGCCATATCCGCTTCGCGGCGGGTGAGGTTGAAGACCCGTGGCAGCGCGACGATCTGGATATCAAGCGCGGGATTGTCCCGCCCGATTGCCGCACAGACCTGCGGCAACAGAAAATTTGCACATCCGTCCGGCGCACCCAGCCTGATTTGTCCGCTCAACGTCTCGCTTTGGGCCACATCGCCTACGGCAGCACCGCGCATCGCCTGCTCGACTGCGCCTGCCCGCTCCAACAGCTGCGCGCCGGCCAGCGTCAGCGCGTATCCCTGAGGTGATTTTACGAACAGAGCCACCTGCATCGTCTTTTCCAACCGCGCCATACGACGCCCCAAAGTTGCGGGGTCCAGACGTACCGCCTTGCCCGCCCCCGACAGGCTCTGCTCGCGCGCGACGGCAAGAAACAATCGCAAATCATCCCAATTCTGCACAACCCCGGCCCTTCATTTTTCAAATTAAACTCAATCCGGCGCCCACGGCATGCGCGTACCGACAAAATCGCAAGACAGTTTTGGAAACTTGCCCCTACCCCCCGCCTTTTTGCAAGACTAGAGTGGTGTTAATTCCAACAGGAGAAAACCGATGCAAGAACTCACGCACTATATCAACGGCGAACATGTCAAAGGCACCTCGGGTCGCTTTTCCGATGTGATGAACCCCGCAACAGGCGAAGTGCAGGCGAAATGCCCGCTGGCCAGCCAAGAAGAGCTGGAGCAGGCCGTCGCATTCGCCGCCGCCGCCCAGCCCAAGTGGGCCGCGACCAATCCGCAGCGTCGGGCGCGCGTTCTGATGAAACTGGTCGATCTGCTGAACCGCGACATGGACAAACTGGCCGAGGCGCTGAGCCGGGAGCACGGTAAAACCTTGCCCGATGCCGCAGGCGATGTGCAGCGTGGACTGGAGGTCGTCGAATACTGCATCGGTGCGCCGCAGCTTCTCAAAGGTGAATATACCGATTCCGCTGGCCCCGGTATCGACATGTACTCCATGCGTCAGGCGCTGGGTGTCACGGCGGGCATCACGCCCTTCAATTTCCCCGCCATGATCCCCATGTGGATGTTCGCCCCCGCTATCGCCTGCGGCAACGCGTTTATCCTCAAGCCGTCCGAGCGTGACCCATCTGTCCCGCTGATGCTGGCAGAACTGTTCGAGGAAGCGGGTCTGCCCAAGGGTATCCTGCAGGTCGTCAACGGCGACAAAGAGGCGGTCGATGCGATCCTTCATAACGATGTGATCCAGTCGGTCGGCTTTGTCGGCTCTACTCCCATCGCGGAATACATCTATGCAACAGGCTGTGCGCAGGGCAAGCGCGTGCAGTGTTTCGGGGGCGCCAAGAACCACATGATCATCATGCCCGACGCCGATATGGATCAGGCGGCTGACGCGCTGATCGGGGCCGGTTACGGTGCTGCGGGTGAGCGCTGCATGGCGATTTCCGTAGCCGTACCTGTCGGAGATGAAACCGCCGACCGCCTGATCGAAAAGCTGGTACCGCGCATCGAAAAGCTGAAAGTCGGGCCCTATACCTCCGGCAAAGACGTCGATTACGGCCCGGTCGTGACCGCCGCTGCCAAGGCAAACATCGAGCGTCTGGTGCAAACCGGCATCGACCAGGGTGCCGAGCTGGTCGTCGACGGACGCGGGTTCAAATTGCAGGGCTACGAGGACGGCTTCTTTGTAGGCCCCAGCCTGTTTGACCGCGCGACCAAGGACATGGACATCTACAAACAGGAAATTTTCGGCCCCGTGCTGACCTGTGTGCGCGCGCAAACCTACGAGGAAGCGCTGCAACTGGCGATGGACCATGAGTACGGCAACGGTACCGCGATCTTTACCCGCGACGGTGACGCGGCGCGCGATTTCGCCAACCGTGTCAACGTCGGCATGATCGGTATCAACGTGCCGATCCCCGTGCCGCTGGCCTATCACACCTTTGGCGGCTGGAAGAAATCGGTGTTCGGTGATCTTAACCAGCACGGGCCAGATGCGTTCAAATTCTACACCCGGACCAAGACGGTCACAGCGCGCTGGCCCTCCGGGATCAAGGAAGGCGGCGAATTCTCTATTCCAGTCATGGAATAAGGGATCCGCTCCATGCTGTCATGGGCATGATCGGGAAAAAACAGGCGGAGCGGTGCACCTGTGCCGCCCCGCACCTCGGGAGCGTCGGAGCCTGCTTTGACAAACTCCTGCAAGAATTGAACCCTATCCACGGGGCATCACATCGGGAGAACGACATGGATTTTGCACTCAGCGAAGAACAAACCGCGATTTTTGATATGGCCTATGCTTTCGGGCAAGAGCATATCGCCCCCCATGCGCAGGTGTGGGAAAAGGCGGAGACGATCCCGAAAGAGCTGTGGCCGCAGATTGCGGAGCTAGGGTTTGGCGGGCTCTATGTCTCCGAAGACGGTGGCGGGTCGGGACTGTCGCGGCTGGATGCGACGCTGGTGTTCGAGGCGCTGTCGATGGCCTGCCCTTCCGTTGCGGCCTTCCTGTCGATCCATAATATGTGCGCCAAGATGCTCGACAGTTTCGCATCGGATGAGTTGAAAGCGCGGATCATGGAGGACGTGCTGTCGATGAACACGGTCCTCAGCTACTGCCTGACGGAGCCGGGATCGGGATCGGATGCTGCAGCACTCAAGACGCGGGCGGAACGCACCAACGAGGGCTATGCGATCAACGGAACAAAAGCGTTTATCTCGGGCGGCGGGTATTCGGACGCTTATGTCTGCATGGTGCGCACGGGCGATGCTGGCGCTGCCGGCGTTTCCACAGTCTATGTCGAGGACGGGACGGCAGGCCTCAGCTTTGGTGGATTGGAAGACAAAATGGGCTGGCGCAGTCAACCGACAGCCCAAGTTCAGTTTGACGATTGCAACATTCCTGCGGGTCATCTGATCGGTGAAGAGGGTCATGGTTTCAAATATGCGATGATGGGGCTGGATGGCGGACGTTTGAACATTGCCGCCTGTTCGCTGGGGGCCGCGCAGATCGCGCTGACCAAGACGCTGGATTATATGGGCGAACGCAAGGCCTTCGGCAAACCTATCGACCAGTTTCAGGGCTTGCAGTTCCGCCTTGCCGATATGGAGATCGAGTTACAGGCCGCGCGGACGTTCCTGCGGCAAGCAGCATGGAAGCTCGACACCGGTGCACCGGATGCGACCAAGTTTTGCGCGATGGCCAAGAAGTTCGTCACCGAGGCAGGCAGTCGGGTGGTCGACCAGTGTCTGCAACTGCACGGTGGCTATGGCTATCTGGCGGATTACGGAATCGAAAAGCTGGTGCGCGATCTACGGGTACACCAGATCCTTGAGGGTACGAACGAGATTATGCGTGTGATTGTTTCACGCGACATGTTGAAGAACCGCTGAGGAGCCACCCCATGGCCGATATTGATATACGGGTCACGGGACATGCGGGGCGGATCACCCTGACCCGTCCGGGCGCGCTCAATGCCATGACCTACGAGATGTGTCTGGCGATCGAGGATGCGTTGGACCGCTGGCATGATGACGGTGCTGTGACGCTGGTGGTGATAGATGCGCAGGGCGATCGGGCGTTTTGTTCAGGCGGTGATATTGCCGAGCTTTACGCCACAGGCACGAAAGGCGATTTCGCTTTCGGACAAAAGTTCTGGGCCGACGAGTATCGCCTGAACCACAAGATCTTCAACTATCCCAAGCCTGTCGTGTCGTTCCTGCAGGGGTTCACCATGGGCGGCGGTGTCGGCATCGGGTGCCACGGATCGCACCGGATCGTTTGCGAAAGCAGCCAGATCGCCATGCCGGAATGCGGGATTGGTCTGGTACCGGATGTGGGTGGCTCCATGATGCTGGCGCGCGCGCCCGGACGACTTGGTGAATACCTTTGCGTAACGGCCCGCCGCATGAGTGCCGATGATGCAATATATTCAGGTTTCGCAGATACTTACATCCCACACCTGATGTGGGCAGATTTGATTGCCCAGCTTGAGAAAACAGGCGCGGTCGATCTGATTGAGCAAAGCGCCGGCACTGCCCCCGAGGGAGACTTGCGGCGCCTACAGGACCAGATCGACGCGCTGTTCGCCGGAGGGGCGCTGGGTAAGATCAAGCGCGATCTGAGCGATGATGGCAGTGAATTCGCGCAAGCGAGCCTGAGGCTGATGGGTCGAAACGCGCCTTTGTCGATGGCTGCTACGGTAGAGATGATGCACCGCCTGCGCGGCCCGTCGCTGACGCTGGAGCAGGCGCTGGACCTTGAGTACCGGTTCACCGCGCGGGCCATGGCGCATGGCGATTTCCTCGAAGGCATCCGCGCAGCCATCATCGACAAAGACCGCCAGCCAAAATGGCAGTTCGCAGACAGCAAGGTGCCACCGGAAGCCGTTTCCATGATGTTGGCACCGCTGGGAAATGATGCACTTAGCCTGCAATGGGAGAGAACGACATGAGCAGTTTCAAAATCGGGTTTATCGGCCTTGGCAATATGGGGGCGCCGATGGCGCGCAATCTTGCTGCCGCAGGACATCAGGTGACAGGATTTGACACCGCCGGGACCACTGCCGAGGGAGTGGCGGTCGCCAAAACGGTCGGCGAGGCGTGTGCGGGGGCGGATTTCGTGATTACCATGCTGCCCAACGGAGCCATTTTGCGCGCAGTTGCGGATGATGTGATACCCTCGATGAAGGCGGGCGCGGTGTTGATCGATTGCTCGACAGTCGATGTGGAAAGCGCGCGCGATGTAGGAGCACAGGCGGAAACGGCGGGCATCGGGTTTGTCGACGCACCAGTGTCCGGCGGCGTTGGCGGCGCAGCGGGCGGTACGCTTACATTCATGGCAGGCGGCACACAGACAGCTTTCGATGCCGCCGCTCCGCTGTTTGATATCATGGGTCAGAAGGCCGTGCATTGCGGTGAAGCAGGCGCGGGACAAGCGGCAAAGATCTGCAACAACATGATCCTAGGCGCGACAATGATTGCCACCTGTGAGGCATTCGCGCTGGCGGACAAGCTTGGGCTCGACCGTCAGAAGATGTTCGATGTCGTGAGCACATCATCCGGCTACAGCTGGTCGATGAACGCCTACTGCCCTGCCCCCGGAGTTGGCCCGACGTCGCCTGCCGACAATGACTATACTCCCGGATTCGCAGCTGAGCTGATGCTCAAGGATCTGGGGCTTAGCCAGCAGGCAGCCGAAACAGCGGACGCTGATACCCCGATGGGGGCATTAGCGCATGATCTGTACCGACAGTTTGTCGAGCATGAGGACGGCAGAGGCCGTGATTTTTCGGCCATGCTGCCAAGGCTCGCGGCGCGCGGCCGCGACAGCTGATCTATTTACCGACGGTGATCAGCAACAAAAGCGTGAAAATAATCGGCACCAATGCGAGCGCTACGATGATCAAGGCAGGGTAGCCGAAAACTGCGATTGCGGTGCCCCAGAGTGCGAGGAGCGTCGAAAGAACGGCCAGCGCACGAAATTCGGGAGTCTTGGACGCCGTTTTGATTTGGTCGACGTAGGCATTGGTCTGCGTCGACTCGGACTGGATTGCGGTGTTGGTTGAATAAGTTGTCATGTGCGTCTCTCCCTTTTGCTAAGGGAGAGATAATTATTCTGCGGCGCAGCGGGATGCGACAATCTGACCAAAACCGTCGGAATTGGCCAAACTGACGCTGCGTTCTATTCTGCCGCGACCTTGCGCGCGGCCAGCATGGGTTTGAGGTACTTGCCGGTGTAACTCTCCGCCACTTCTGCCACCTGCTCCGGCGTGCCCTTTGCCACCACCTTACCGCCGCCATCACCACCCTCGGGGCCGATGTCGATGATGTGATCGGCGGTTTTGATGACGTCCAGATTATGCTCGATCACGATGACCGAATTTCCCTGATCGACCAGCTCGTGCAACACTTCCAACAGCTTGCGCACGTCTTCAAAGTGCAGGCCCGTGGTCGGCTCGTCCAGAATATAGAGCGTGCGGCCCGTCGAGCGTTTGCTCAGCTCCTTGGAGAGCTTCACACGCTGCGCCTCGCCGCCCGACAGGGTTGTCGCCTGCTGGCCCACCTTGATATAGCCAAGTCCGACGCGCATCAGGGCATCCATCTTCTCGCGGATCGACGGCACAGCGGTAAAGAAGGTTTGTGCATCTTCCACAGTCATATCAAGGACATCCGCGATGCTCTTGCCCTTGAATTTGATCTCCAGCGTTTCGCGGTTATAGCGTTTGCCCTTGCAGGTCTCGCACTCCACATAGACGTCCGGCAGGAAGTGCATCTCAATCTTAATGACGCCGTCGCCCTGACACGCCTCACAGCGGCCGCCTTTTACGTTGAACGAGAAGCGCCCCGGCTTGTACCCGCGCGCTTTTGATTCCGGTAGACCCGCGAACCAGTCGCGCATTGGGGTGAAAGCGCCCGTATAGGTCGCGGGGTTCGAACGCGGCGTGCGGCCAATGGGCCGCTGGTCGATGTCGATGACTTTATCGAGATGCTCCAGCCCTTTGATCGTTTCACACGGCGCGGGTGTCTGGCGTGCGCCGTTGAGGTTCATGGAGGCAGTTTTGAACAGCGTCTCGATGGTGAGGGTGGATTTCCCGCCGCCCGAAACGCCCGTGACACAGACGAATTTCGCCAACGGGAAATCCACGGTGATGTTATGCAGATTGTTACCGCTGGCCTTGACCACTTGGATTTTCTTTTTGTTACCTTTGCGCCGCGTCGCCGGCACGTCGATCCGGCGTTTTCCGGTCAGGTACTGGCCGGTGAGCGAGTTGGGATCGTTGGCCACATGCTCGGGCGTGCCATGGCTGACCACCTGACCGCCGTGCACACCAGCACCCGGCCCGATGTCGAAAACGTAATCCGCCTCGCGGATTGCTTCTTCGTCATGCTCGACCACGATGACGGTATTGCCCTGATCGCGCAGGTTCTTCAGCGTCTCCAGCAACCGGTCGTTGTCGCGCTGGTGCAGACCGATGGACGGCTCGTCCAAAACGTAGAGAACGCCGGTGAGACCCGAGCCAATCTGGGAGGCAAGACGGATCCGCTGGCTCTCGCCACCGCTTAGCGTACCACTTGAGCGGGCGAGTGTAAGGTACTCTAACCCCACGTTATTCAGGAATCCGAGGCGTTCGCGGATCTCCTTAAGGATCGCCTTGGCAATCTCGTTTTTCTGCACCGACAACGCATCGGGCACGGTGTTGCACCAATCGAATGCCTCACGTATCGACATCTGCACGACCTGTCCTGCGTGCAGCAGGTGGTCATGCTTGCCGATCTTCACGGCCAGCGCTTCGGGGCGCAGGCGGTAGCCCTCACAGGTGCCGCAGGGGCGGTTGTTCTGGTAGCGCTCGAACTCCTCGCGGACCCAGCTGCTGTCGGTCTCGCGGTAGCGGCGCTCCATATTGGGGATCACCCCTTCGAAGACGCGGCTCACCTCATAGACACGGCCACCCTCGTCGTAACGGAATTTGATTTCTTCCTTCCCGGAACCGAAGAGAAACACCTGCTGGATTTTCGGGTCGATGTCTTTCCACTTGGCCGACTGGCTGAAGCCATAGTGGTTGGCAATCGCCTCGATCGTTTGCTTGAAGTATGGAGATTTTCCCTTGCGCCACGGGGCCAACGCACCGTCGTAGATCTTGAGATTCTGGTCGGGCACCACGAGGCGCTCGTCGAAAAAAAGCTCCTTGCCCAGACCGTCGCAGGATGGGCATGCGCCAAATGGCGCGTTGAACGAAAACAGGCGCGGCTCGATCTCGGGGATGGTGAAGCCACTGACCGGACAGGCGAATTTCTCGGAGAACGTGTGACGCTCTGGCTCGCCCTCCGCAGGGGCCGTTTCAAGAACCGCGATGCCGTCGGCAAGGTCAAGCGCAGTGCGCAACGAATCGGCCAACCGTGTCTCTAGCCCCTCCCGCACGACGATCCGGTCCACGACCACGTCGATGTCGTGGCGGAATTTCTTGTCCAGCGTCGGCGGCTCGTCCAGCTCATAGAACTCGCCATTGACCTTTACCCGCTGAAAGCCGGTTTTGCGCAGCTCCACGAACTCCTTGCGGTATTCGCCTTTGCGGTCGCGGATGATCGGGGCGAGCAGATAAGCGCGTGTCCCCTCCTCCATCGCCATGATGCGGTCCACCATGTCCTGCACCTGCTGCGCCTCAATGGGCTTGCCGGTGGCGGGCGAATAGGGCGTGCCGACGCGGGCGAACAGCAGGCGCATATAGTCGTAGATCTCGGTCACGGTGCCGACGGTCGAGCGCGGATTTTTCGATGTGGTTTTCTGCTCGATGCTGATCGCGGGCGACAGGCCACTGATGTGATCCACATCCGGTTTCTGCATCATATCAAGGAACTGGCGGGCGTAGGCGCTGAGGCTCTCGACATAGCGGCGCTGGCCTTCGGCATAGATTGTGTCGAACGCAAGCGAGGATTTACCCGAGCCGGACAGCCCGGTGATAACAACAAGCTGGTCACGCGGAATGTCTACGTCGATGTTCTTGAGGTTATGTTCGCGCGCGCCGCGCACTTCGATGTTCTTCAGCTCAGCCATAGCGGCACCCCTTTGATTCCTACCGGATATAGGCGTGGTGGCGGGATTCTCCAATGCGAAAAAGCGAACAAAAAGTAAACATTAAATTTTTATGCGGCGCTGTGCAAGTGTGAGATGCAGCCCAAGGCCCGCCGCAAAGGCGAGCCCACCCAACAGCGGCAGGCTGGCATAGCCCCACCCTGCCAACGCCATGGCCATCACTGGCGTGCCCAGCGTATTGCCGAGATTGCCCATCTGCGCCATGGCGCCATTCGCCTGTGTCTGGGCCTCGACGCCTGCGTTGAGCTGCGGCACGGCGGCAAAGCTGGCACCCTCGATCAGGCCCATGGCAGCGGCGAGGGCCAGGCACGCCGCCACCGCAGCAGGCATCACCCAAAGCCAGACCATGCACAACGCCGAGGCGGCAAAGCCCAGCATCACCACGCGCACGGCCGGGATAATGCGCAGCAGCAGTACGCCCAGCGTCATGGACACCGCGATGCTGATAAGTGGCATTGCCCCCATCACAAGCGCTGCTGTCTGTGGGTCCAGATAAGGCGGCAGCACGGTGAGGATGGAGACAAAGCAGAAGGTATAGAACAGCCAGCCCGCTGCGGGCGCCATAATGCGGGCGGACGTATAGATGGCTTTATGGGTGGCGAGGATGGCAGAGATGGAGAGTGCGGGAACTTCGCCCTCCTGCGGCAGTCTTTCCAGTCGCGGTGCAAGATAAAGCGCGAAGCCCGCCATATAGAGGGCGTGGGCCGCGAAAAGCGCCGGGATACCGGCGGTCAGGGCCAGAGGCCGCCCCGTCCATGCCATCACGGCGAAAGCCACACCAAAGAATGTGCCCCAGAGGGTCAGGGCCAGCGCGCGTTGGGTATCGGTTGCGATCCGGGATATGAGAGTGGGCGCGGCCACGACGATGGCGAGGTGCGAGACCCCCTCGACCAACCGCAGGCCGAGCATCACCGGCAAGGGCGGCAGCAGCGCCTGCCCCACCGAAACAAACGCGCCCAGCCAGAGCGCGCCCAGCAGCGCGCGCCGGTAGCGCACCCGCGCCACCAGCATCGCAGCCACCACGCCCAAAAGGATGCCGACCCCGCCGACCGTCGAGACCAGCCAGCCCAGAACAGCACCGCCCTCGGGGTAGATCTCCCCCAGCAGATCATAAACCACGGAGATTTTTGCGTATTGCATGGCCGATCCCAGGCCCGCACCCCAGAGCGCGAGGATCAGCGGCCACGAGCCCTTCACGTGCGGCGCATCAGCTGCGCTCGGCCATGGCCCAGGCACAGATCGGCATCATCGGATCATCTTCGATATCGTCTTTGCCTTCGACGTATTCAGGTGGCCAGACCTCTTCGAGATTGCGCTGTGCGACGTGGCGGTTGCCCCATTGGAAAGACTGGATCAGATGTTCTTCGAACCCGCATTCGATCAGCAGGTTCTTGAGCCCGCGCGCGGACCAGCGGGAGTTATCCATTGGCGCCGCGTGGAACGGAATGTAGAAGGGCACGGCGATCCAGAATTTGCCGCCCTTTTTGAGCATCTTGCGCACGTGTTTGGTGGCGATATAGGGCCGGTCGAGATGCTCCCAGACCTGATTGGCGAGGATCAGATCGAATTTGCGCGGCTTGCTCGTGTCAGGGTCCATGTAAGGCCCGGCGCAGATGTCATATTCTGGATAGCGGAACTGCTCGTAGCTTTTGAAATCGAATTGCTGGCCGTAATGCCCTGATACCTCCGCGACCTTGAGGCTGGGCGGGTTCAGTTGCTGGATCATCCGGCGCGAAGCCGGTCCCATTACGACGCGATTGAGGCTTACCATAGGGTGAGTATGCCCCTGCGTGAATAGGCGGTCCAGCGCAAAGCATCGGGGCTTTGCGAGAATTATAAAAAATAAATCAACGCTGTGAAACTTTGCACCGCGTCTCTGCGTGGCTGTTTCATAGGCCGGACACAGACTTGTCCGGGAAATAAAAGGAAGTACACAATGTTCAAGATTTTCACCACTGCCACCGCCCTCGCTCTGTCCAGCACTGCCGCGTTTGCGGCGGGCCATGCCACGATGACTGGCTACGGTCTGGGCGCAGACGGCGCGTCGCTGGCCGTCTTCGCCGATATGAACGCGCCGGAGGGGGCGGAAATGCTGACGCTGACCGGTGGTATGGTCGATGCAATCGCCTATCGCCCTGTGACGGGCGAATTGCTGGGCTTCTCGAAGGCCGGCAAGGTCTTTGTCATTGATACCGACACTGGAGCGCTCAGCGATACGGGTGCGACGTTTGCGCCCGAAGTGACCATGGGCGCAGAAGCCGCTGTCGCGTTCGATTTCAACAACAAGATTGACGCGGTGCGCGCCGTGTCTTCAGACGGTGTGAACGTGGTCTATTTCCCAAGCGACTTTGGCGATGACAAAGCCAACTCGGTGCGCCGCTTTACCGATCTGGCCTATGCCGAGGGCGATGCAAATCAAGCCGCGACCCCGATGATCTTCGCCAATGCTTATACCAACGCGGTCAACGGGGCAAAGCAGGATGACACGTTCCAATACGCTCTGGACGGCGGGATCGACGCGCTGGTGAGCCTCGCCAACAACGAAGGCACGCTGAGCACTGTGGCCCCCCTGACGCTGGACGGTGAACCCGTTGACGTGGCGATGACCGGCGGGTTCGAGATTATATCCGCCGCCGCAGGTGATGATACGGCAATTGCACTGCTGTCCATGGAAGGCGGCGAGACATCGGGCCTGTACCAGATCGATCTGTCTTCCGGTGCCATGACCCTGATGGGCGATACCGGTATGAGCGGCTTCACCGGATTTGCGGCGAAAATCGATTAATCTAAGGCCGTTTGATAAGAGGGGGCGCAGAGAATATCTGCGCCCCTTTTTCGATGGCTACATGTGAATGACCTTATCATAAGCGTCCAACACGCTTTCGTGCATCATTTCAGACAAAGTGGGATGCGGGAACACAGTGTTCATCAGGTCTTCTTCGGTGGTCTCGAGCTGGCGACCGATCACGTAGCCCTGGATCAACTCCGTCACTTCGGCGCCGATCATATGCGCGCCCAAAAGCTCGCCGGTTTTCGCGTTGAAGATTGTCTTGATCATGCCGTTCTCTTCGCCAAGGGCGATGGCTTTGCCGTTGCCGATAAAGGGGAAACGACCGACCTTTATCTCGTATCCAAGCTCCTTGGCCTTCGCCTCGGTATAGCCGACGGAAGCGACCTGCGGATGGCAATAGGTGCAGCCTGCGATGGTTTCGGGTTTGACCGGATGGGCGTGCTTGCCGCAGATCAGCTCGGCCACCATAACGCCTTCATGAGACGCCTTGTGCGCGAGCCAGGGCGCGCCAGCGATATCGCCAATCGCATAAAGCCCCTCGACACCGGTGCGGCAGTATTCGTCCGTTACCACATGGGTGCGGTCGATCTTCACGCCCAACTCCTCCAGCCCGAGGTTTTCGACGTTACCAACGATGCCCACGGCGCTGATGACTGTGTCAAACTCGTGTTTCTCGACTTTTCCGCCAACCTCGATGTGTGCGGTCACCTTGTCTCCGGCGCGGTCCAGTTTTTTGACCATCGCCTTTTGCATGATCTTCATGCCCTGCTTTTCGAACGACTTTTTCGCAAAAGCGGAAATTTCAGCGTCTTCGACCGGCAGGACGCGGTCCATGACCTCGACAACAGTCGTGTCAGCACCCAGCGTGTTATAAAAGCTTGCAAATTCGATCCCGATGGCACCTGATCCGATCACCAGTAGTTTCTTGGGCATGTGGACCGGCTCTAAAGCGTGACGATAGGTCCAGACCAACTTTCCGTCCGCCTCCAGCCCCGGCAATTCGCGTGCCCGCGCGCCAGTCGCCAACACGATGTTTTTCGCCTGAAGGTTCTCGGTGCCCTTCTCGGTTTTGACGCTCACCTTGCCAATGGCAGGAATTGTAGCCTCTCCCATCACGACGGTGATTTTGTTTTTCTTCATGAGGTGGCCGATGCCGCCTGAAAGCTGTCCGGCCACTTTGCGGGACCGCTTCACCACGGCGCCCAAGTCGTAACTGATGCCTTCAGCGCTCAAGCCGAACTCTTTGGCGCGGTGCATCAGATGGAATACTTCGGATGACCGCAGCATCGCTTTGGTCGGGATACAGCCCCAGTTGAGGCAGATGCCGCCAAGGTTCTCGCGCTCGATGATGCAAACTTTTTTGCCCAGTTGCGCGGCACGGATCGCGGCCACGTAACCACCCGGCCCCGCCCCAATCACAATCAAATCATAATCTGGATCGGCCATCGGTCACCTCGTTTGTCAGCATAATACAGGTATAGTTTACCATTAAACTATACCTGTATTGCCAGCAATGGCGAGTGTGAAATGACTGCTTGGCCCGCGACGTGTCACCGCTGCTTCATGAACCAGCCGATGCTGAGGCCGACGGCCCCGAGGATCACAGTGAAATATGCGATTGGAATGATGAAATGCGCCCGACCCTGCATGCCATCTGCCCACGGACCGATGTTGGGGAACGTCATCAGCAGAATCCCGGCGAGCATGATCGCAACAGATAGCCATCTGAGTGTAAGTGAAGTCATGGTTTCCTCCTTGATTGAGAGGAAAACGGGCGGGAACCCCGGTAGGTTCCCGCCGGATCTGATTTTGAACGTCAGGCCGCCATATCCGCCTGAAGCTGGCGCAGGGTGAACCCATAGCCACCTTGCGCCGCGTAAGCCACCTCAGCGCGGGTATCACTGCGTGACAGGGCGCTGTTGCGGTGCGGAAAACGGCCGAATTGCCGGATTTCTTCGCGGTGCGCTTGAGCGTGAACGAGATTGCTGCCGCCTTCGTTCGGCATCCGCTCGCGCAGCAGCCGGATGCAGCGACTTTGATCGCACAGGTTTTCGGAATGCATGAGCGGGAGATAAAAGAACTGGCGCGCGGGCGCATCGATTTTGAGATCCCAGCCTTTGTTCAGGGCCAGTTTCGCCACCGCAAGGGCGGCAGGGTCGAGCAGGAAAGCGTCCGGATTGCCGCGAAACATATTACGCGAAAACTGGTCGGTCACGATGAGATAGGCCAAGGTGCCGGAAGCATAGGTGAGCCACAGGCCAAGACTGCCACTGCGCGCGGCGTGCCATGCAGTCATGAAGCGCTCGACGATCTCGGCGTCCACTACGTCATCGGCCTTGTACCACCCTGCGGGGCCTACACGGTCCAGCCAGAATTCCAGTACCTCTTGCGGTTCAACCATTGTCTTTTTCCTGTTGTGACAAATGCTAACCCCGGCATTTAAAGGAGACAGACACATAATTGATACACACGAATTGCAACAAGTCCGACACGGTTAGCGCCACCACCTGTATGATACGCCCGTAAGTTTCCAATATGCAGCAGAATATCGCCCATACGGGCAACACGTCAGCCCGGTTTATGCTCCGCTGTGCTCTCGTCCATCTCTGACTCGATGGCGTATTCCTGCGCGATTTCCATCGCAACGGCGGTGGCGGTGGGGCCCATCGGTACATAAGAGCCAGTCTTCTCTGAGGACAACGCAGAGCGGACGGTCGAGCGGTAACCGGCGTACAGAATCATCGCCGCGAAGAGAATAGCCGTGAACAGATAGAAGCCGCCCGGACCCAGCGACGTGCCCATCATCCAACCGGTGATGATCGGCCCCAAAATGGCGCCCAACCCGTTGATGAAGATCAGTCCTCCGGAGGCTGCCGCCATATCCTCGTGTTGCAAAAAGTCGTTCGTATGCGCAATCAGTAGCGAATAAAGCGGGTTCGCCATACCCCCGATCACAAAGGCCGAAACCAGCAGCAGCGTAAACACATGGCCCAGTAGCATCCCCATGATGCAGCCGCCAAAGCCGATGACCGAGACGATGATGACCAGATAGCGACGGTCCATCCGGTCTGAAATCCAGCCGATGGGATATTGCAACAACACCGCACCCACAAAGAATGTCGCGACGAATGTCGAGATTTGCGCCACGCTGAGCCCTGCCTCGGATCCATAGACAGACGACATGCCGAACTGTGCCGAAAAGATACCGCCCAGGATGAACATGCCGACGCAGCCCAGTGGCGAATAGCCCATCAATTCGCGCAGGCTCATCGGTTTGGTGGTGGCAAAGGCGGGTGTCGGGCTGATCGACAGCAAAATGGGCGTGATCGCCACGCTCACCAGAACCGACGGGATCACGAACAGGATAAAGCCGTCAGGCTCGGCCACCAGCAGAAGGGCCTGCGCCGTCACGATGCCCAGCGTTTGGACGATCATATAAAGCGAAAGCGCCTGACCCCGGTTGGAGTTGTCGGCGGCATTGTTCAGCCAGCTTTCTGCCGTGACGTAGACCGCCGAAAAGCAAAACCCGATCAGCACGCGCCCCAGCGCCCAGACCCAGACATGCGGAAACGTCGGGTACAAAATCATCACCGCAGAAATGGCCGAGGCCAGCGCCGCGAACACGCGCACGTGACCCACCCGTTTTATCATGCCGGGTGCCAGACGCGAACCGCCCAAAAAGCCCACGAAATAAGCGGACATAACGATGGACATCGCGAAGGTGTCAAAGCCCTCGATCTCGCCACGGATACCCAGCAGCGTGCCCTGCATACCGTTGCCCAGCATCAGCAGGAACATACCGAATAAAAGCGCCCAAGCGCTGGAGAGAACCTGCCACATACTGTCTGCCCTTTAAGTTTGTATCAGCCCTAAAGCCGTGTCGCGCCCACTGTCGGGTCCGCTTGCGACCAAATCAGTCGCTTTTGCGGGGCGGTATCAGGAGTGATGCGTCTCCGTAAGAGAAGAAACGATATTTTTGGTTAATTGCGTGGGAATAAATTTCACGGATTTTTTGCGATCCCATCAAGGCCGAGACCAGCATCATCAGGGTCGAGCGTGGCAGATGGAAATTTGTCATGAGTGCATCGGCGACGTTGAAGTGAAATCCCGGCGTGATGAAGATATCGGTATCGCCCTCCCATGCGGCGATCTGGCCCGCTTTTCCCGCGGTCTCGATCAGGCGCAGGGCGGTGGTGCCCACGGGGATCACCCGCCCGCCCGCCGCTTTGGTCGCGGCGATCTCGGCTGCGGCCTGCGCGCTGACCTGCCCCCATTCCGCGTGCATCTTGTGATCGGCGATATCGTCCACCTTGACCGGCAGGAAGGTACCCGCGCCGACGTGCAGTGTGACGTAGGTGAACGCAACCCCCATGCCGCGCAGGGCGTCAAGCAGGGCCGCGTCGAAGTGCAGCGATGCAGTTGGCGCGGCCACGGCGCCAGCGTTTTTGGCCCAGACGGTCTGGTAATCGGTCAGATCCTGCGCATCTGCGGCACGTTTGGCGGCGATATAAGGCGGCAGCGGCATGGCGCCGGCCGCATTGAGCGCCGCATCGAAATCATCGCCCGTGAGGTTGAACCGCAAAAAGGCCTGCCCCTCCGCAGCGCCTTCCATCGTGGCGCGCAGGGTGTCCGAAAAGATGACATCCTCGCCGACCCTCAGCTTGCGCAGCGGCTTGACCAATGCGGACCAGATACCGGCCTGCGCCTGCGGCTCCAGCAGGGTGACCTCGATCTTCGCGACCACCGGACCCTGTGCGCTGTCGCGGTGGCGCAGACCGGTCAGGCGTGCGGGGATCACCCGCGTATCGTTGAGCACCAGACGGTCGCCTTTTTTCAGCCAGGCGGTCAGATCATGTACCTGGGCGTCATGGATCGCATCCCCCTGCGCCACCAGAAGGCGCGCGGAAGAGCGCGGCACGGCGGGGCGCACTGCGATCAGGGAATCGGGCAGATCGAAATCAAAATCACTTAGTTTCATATCGCCCCCTTAGCGCCCTTCGAAGGGGCGATCAACGGGGCGAACGAGAGGATCCGCAGGCACTTGCTCCGGCGTGCTTTGCGGCAGCTCCCCATCGACTGTGGGCGCGCGGGTTTGGGGGCCTCGGAAGACGTTGCGCAGCGCGCCCGGTGCCAGCACCGACAGCGGGTTGATCGAGACCTGCGGCGCTTTTGCAGCGCCCCCGAGGCTGTAGTTAAAGCCAAGCACGCCTTCGCCCTTACGGGTCAGCAGCGCACCGATGCCGTTGACCAGATACACCGGCGTGATGACGCCCTGCATTGCAATCTGGCCCGTGTCGCTGGCGAACACCCCGTCCATCGACAGACCCAGCGACGCGCCGACCGCACTGCCGCGCACCAGCGTCATGCGGTTGGGGGTAAGGCGGAATTCGGCCTCGACCTCCTCGAAATAGATGCCATCGCCGTTCATCTCGTTGACCAGCCCCACGACCGAGATGGAGTTGACCAGCGCCGCCATCGCGGGCGCGTCCCGGATCGAGACATCCTCGACCCTCAGCTGCCCGTCGAAGGCGCCGCCTGTGCCCACTGGCAGCAGCGTCAGATCCATCGCGCCGCCCACCGCCTGTTGCAACACCCCTGCCGAGCGCAGGACGCCACCCGCATCCGCCGAAGTGAGCCGAAGCGCCGTGCGCCCATTTTGCGGCACCACGCGCCCCGATATGCCCGTGCCACCGTTTACCCGCGCCTCGAACGGGCCATCGAGGCCGCCGGTCGTCTGGAATGTGCCTGCAAGCCCTTGCAGCCAAAGCGTATCGGTCACCTGAAGCCGGTCGAGCGTGACCCGCATCGGCGCGCCGGGAGTGGCGGAAGCGTTTGCATTGCCGCCACCGCCAAATTGCGCCCGGCGCAGATCGAGGCGTCCGTTTTGCACGACAACCTGAGGTGCGCGCCCTGCGCCCTGCCCCACAAGCGCCGCACGCACATCGAGCCAATCCTCGACCTGTAGCCGGGAGATATCAACCCGCTCCAGCCCGCCGCCCTGCGCCAGCGACACTGATCCCGCCGCCCGTAGCCCCGCACCACTGAGCGTCATCGCCGTGACGGCTGGCGCAGCGCCCAGCCGGATGTCCATATCAAGCGCGCCATTCGCCATTGCCGCTTTGCGCCATCCCAGCTGGGGAATTTGCAGCACAGCACCCCGCAGACCGGAGCGGAGCGTCATGCGGGGCGCCACGCCGCGCTCCAGATCAATGGCGATGTTTGCAGTCGTTGCCCCCGACAGCGTGCCGGGCGGCAAAGCGACGTTGAATGCCGCAAGCGCATCTGGCGTGATCTGCGCGGTGCCCCGCACCTCGCTGGTGCCCAGACCGCCACCGAGCTGCTGGATGAACTGGCCGTCGAACGGCACCCCTTCAAACGTGCCAGTGCCTGCGATCTGCACTCTTTCATTGTTGGCGGTCACACTCAGCCTAGGAGAGGCCAAGCTGCGGTCGGGGACCAGACGGGTGCTGGTGAGATTGCGCACCTCTCCGGTTGCATCAAAGCGGACGTCCGCCGGGCTGCCCCCCCGCCTGAGCGGGAAAGACAGCGTTCCCTCGACGGCAACGTCGCCCTGTCCCAAATCTACGGGCAGGCCCGCGCGGCTCATGGCGGCAATCGGGGGTTGGTCCAACAGCCACAGGGCAGCGGGCAGCGTACCGGTGGTGTTAAGGCGCACGACCGCCGGTGTGCCGCCTTTGACCGTGAGATCCGGCAGGATAAAGGCCGTGCGCGCCACCTGCATCGCCTCGCCCGTCTGCGTCGCCACCGCACCTTCGTCGATGGACACGACGAACCGGTCATTCTCAAGGCTGGCGTGACCGCGCGCGCCCTCGACCGGCGGCAGGGTGCGCAAAAACTTTACGCTGGCCTGGTCGTAGTCAAACGCCAAAAAACTGCGCGGTTTTTGACCGGGAACAATGCGCAAGGCAAAGTCGGCATTGGTGATATCGCCGGCGATCAGGTTTTCGGCCAGCCAGTCACGGGTCTTGGGCTTCACCGCCTCGGGCCACAAATTGATGATCCGGTCGCTGTCGATGGTACTGGTGCGCGCATCGAGGGACAGCCGCCAGCCCGCAGGGTCTGCGGTCAGTTTGCCGTCGGCGTGGCGGGTCTGGCCCTGATCAAAAATATCCAGCCGCCCGATATCGATCTGGAACGGAGCGGTTTGCAGCCGGAAATCAATTTCCGCCCCGTCGATCGTGACCGGCTGCGGGTAGAAATCCGCCGGATTGGCCTCCAGCTGGGTCACGGTGAACTGCCCCACCAGCGCCTCAAGCGTGCCGGTGCGCAGCCCGGTGAGTGAGGCGGTGCCCTCACCGCGGGCAGTGATCCATTTGCTTTGCACTGATATTTCATCGAACTGCAAAAGACCCATGGCGGCATCATAGGAAAAATACGTCCGCGCACCGTCAAACGGCACCGGAAGGGTCTGGTCATTTGGTTGCACCACGCCTGCGCCGATCTGGAGCGTCGCGTTGAGCGGTGCCAGTGTGCCGTCCTCGCGCACACCCGAGCGAAACGCCCCCGAGATCGGAGCGCGCAGAGCGCCCATCCAGGCGAAAGCCGGACTTTGGGTGGCGATATCTGCCGCCGAGGCGTCGTTGATCCGCACGCCGAACTGCGCCTGCGCCGCACCGATCGGGCTTGAATAATTGGCCGAGAGCGTCGTCGCCCCCGCGCCACTGCCCAGCAGGGCAAGATCGGCGGAAATCACCAGCGCGCCATCGCTGCGCTGCGCAATGAGCCGCCCGCCATCGAAGGTAAAGGCACGGCCCGCACGGCGGTCGATATATTGCAGCGTCAGGCCGCGAAGCTCGGCATAATCGAGAGCGATAAGCCCCGGCTGTTGCAGCACGTCGTCGATCTGGGAAACGATCCTGCCCAGCGGGGCACCGGCCACGCGTTCGGGCTGCAGCGACAGCGTGCCGTCCTCTTCGCGGATCAGGGTCGCAAACACGCCCTGCACGGCTACCTCGGCCGGTTGCAGCTTGCCTCCGCGCAGCGCGTCGAGCGAAAACCGTACCCGCGCTTCGGATAAGCGGATCAGCTCAAGGTTTTCTTTGTCCGTCACCACGACGTTGCGCAGACGCACACGCGGGCGCCAGCCCTCCTCCATCAACAGGCGCACTTCGCCGAAGGTGATGTCCACATCGGGAAACTCTTGCGCGAGGCGTGTCTCGATCCGCGCTTCGGCCCAAGCGGGGATCACGACCGGACGGTCGTAGAGGAAGTAGACGGCACCCACGAGGATGACCGCCGTCAGCACCAGCATCGCCCAAAGTGCATTGAACAAGCCAATCATCAGCAGGAACCAGCCGCGCTTGCGGCGGGGTTTCTTAGCAGGGACCTGCGGGGGAGACTGAGCCATCGTGTTGCGGGGCCCTTCCACGGGGAGTGAATTTTCTTGCGCGCCTTGGGTTGGACTTTTGCCACGCTCTCCTACTATGACAGAGGTCGGTGGCCACTCCAAGGCCACGCCCCCTCAATACCGGAGTTCTGCAATGCCCGAGATTTCCCACCCTGCCCCTGATTTTACGCTGCCCGTAACCGGCGGCGGCGATATTACGCTGAGCGCGCTCAAGGGTGCGCCGGTTGTGCTGTTTTTCTATCCGCGCGATGACACGCCCGGATGCACCAAAGAAAGCATCGGGTTCTCCGAGCATCTTGGCGCGTTTGAGGCGGCGGGCGCACGGGTTTTCGGCATTTCACGCGATACCATGACCAAGCATGACAAATTCGCGGCCAAGCACGATCTGACTGTACCGCTGTTGTCGGACGAGGAAGGCACCGTGACAGAGGCTTATGGCGTCTGGGTCGAGAAAAATATGTACGGCAAAACATCGATGGGGATCGAGCGGGCGACCTACCTCATTGATGCCGACGGCAAGATCGCACAAATCTGGCGAAAGGTGAAAGTGCCCGGCCACGTGGAAGAAGTGCTGGAGGCGGTGCGCGCGCTATGATGCCGCTGGCACAGATGGCGGAGGCAGTGCTGCGCACCGGCGACGGACGCGAGAAGACCGCGCTGTCGCATAAATTTGCGGCACAGTGGCGGGCGGCGCGTGAGGACGGATCCTTTCCCGAGATTGGTCGTGCGGGTCCACCGGATCATCCTGCGCGCCCGCCTGTACCGGAGTTGTTGAGTCCGCGCGATGTGCCGCAACGCAAGCCCGGCACGCCGGAGGGACGCATCGCGCTGATGCATGCCGTAGCACATATCGAGCTGAACGCCGTGGATTTGCATTGGGATATCATTGCGCGCTTCACGGATGTGAAAATGCCCATCGGTTATTATGACGACTGGGTGAAGGCAGCCGACGAGGAATCTAAGCATTTCAATCTGATGTGCGACTGTCTTGAAGTAGCGGGGAGCCATTATGGCGCCCTGCCTGCACATGCGGGCATGTGGCGCGCAGCGCAGGATACGGCGGATGATTTCATGGGACGGCTGGCGGTGGTGCCGATGGTCCTGGAGGCGCGCGGCCTTGATGTGACGCCCAATATGATCCGGGTGTTCAAACAGGCCAAGGAGGTCGATGCCGTCGCGGCGCTGGAGACGATTTATGCCGAAGAGGTCCATCACGTGGCTTACGGATCAAAATGGTTTCACTTTCTGTGTGGTCGCCATGACCTTGATCCGACACAGAAATTTCACGAATTGGTACGGCGGTATTTTCACGGCAATCTCAAGCCGCCGTTCAATGAGGAAAAACGTGCCGAGGCTGGCATTCCCCCGGATTTTTATTGGCCGCTGGCGGGCGAGATCGGCAAGCACGCTTAAACCGCGCTGCGCAATCTGCTGAAATAGGCGGATTTTTGCCCATTTGCCACACAAACAGGCGGTGATCCGTCGCCTGTCCCCTCAAGGGTTGCCCGATGGCGTTTCATAAGGCTATTGCGATTGTGTTAACGGATCTGTGAGGGACACGCCGATTTGTTACAGGACCAAAAGGGATATAATAGACGTGCGTACACAGCTCGCGATTAAAACTCATGCGTTTCTGGAAAGACATTTTCCCGAGCGCCGCGTATTTTTGAAATCAGACAACGATACCCGCTTCATCCGTCTACGCCCCGGCACCCAGCTGATTGCGATGGCGGGCTGCTCTGCGTTGGTTGCATGGGCCATCATCGCAACGGCGATTATTTTGATGGACAGCATCGGATCGGGCAACTTCCGCGAGCAGGCCAAGCGTGACCAGCGCACCTATCAGGCGCGGCTCAATGACCTAAGCGCACAACGCGATACCCGCGCCGAAGAAGCGTTGGCGGCACAGGAGCGATTCAACGCGGCCCTTGCGCAGATTTCGATCATGCAGTCCGAGTTGCTGTCCTCCGAGACCCGCCGCCGCGAGCTGGAAACCGGCATCGACGTCATTCAATCCACACTCCGCGACACGATGAAGGACCGCAAGACGGCCCGTGATCAGGTCGCGGTGTTGCAGTCGGAAGGCGGCGGATCGGTTCAGATCGCTGCCAGTACCGCACCGATGGATTTTATGGCCGACGCACTGGCCCGCACCGCGCAGGAGCGTGACCAAGTGGTTCTCGACGCACAGGACGCCCTGCTGCAAGCCGACGAGATGAGCCAGAAGATCGCCGTCATGCAAGAGCAGAACGACGCGATTTTCCGCCAGCTCGAAGAAGCGATGACCGTTTCTGTCGCACCGCTGGACCGGATGTTCCGTGCTGCGGGCATGCCGACCGACCGTATTCTGGAGACCGTGCGCCGGGGATACTCCGGACAGGGGGGCCCGCTGACGCCGCTCAGCTTTACCACCCGCGGCGAGCAGCCGACCGCCGACACATTGCGCGCCAACCGTCTGCTCAACCAGATGGACCGCCTCAACCTCTACCGTATCGCAGCCGCCAAGGCGCCGTTTGCGAATCCAGTGAAGGATTCGTTTCGCTTCACCTCCGAATTCGGCTTTCGTCGCGATCCAAAGACCGGCGGACGCCGGATGCACAGCGGTGTTGATTTTGCCGCAGGTATGGGCACCCCGCTCTATGCCACGGCGGACGGTGTAGTGACTCATGCCGGTTGGGGCTCTGGATATGGACGTTTGGTCAAGATCCAGCACGAATTCGGTATCGAGACCCGCTATGCGCATATGTCGAAAATGCGCGTGAAGGTTGGTCAAAGAGTATCGCGCGGCGACAGAATTGGTGATATGGGTGCCTCAGGACGTGTGACCGGCGTGCATCTTCACTACGAAGTGCGGGTCGGCGGAAAACCCGTCAATCCAATGATCTATATCAAGGCAGCAAACGATGTTTTCTAAGAGCAAAATCAACGATCCCGCCCCGAGCGCGGATGCCAACAAGCCAGCGGTTCCGTCTTCGTCCGCGTCTTCCTCGTCAACTGTGCCGCCGAAGCCGAATGAATTCAAGGCAAGCGCCCCAAAGGCAAAGCCGCCCGCCTCCGTGCTGTCGGCTGATCTGCACGTGACCGGGAACATGAAAACCACCGGCGATATTCAGGTCGAAGGCACGGTAGAGGGTGACATCCGTGCGCACCTGCTGACCATTGGCGAGACGGCGACGATCAAGGGCGAAGTGATCGCTGACGACGTTGTCATCAACGGGCGCATCGTGGGCCGTGTGCGCGGCCTCAAGGTGCGCCTGACGTCGACCGCGCGGGTCGAGGGGGACATCATCCACAAGACCATCGCCATCGAGAGCGGCGCGCATTTTGAAGGCTCCGTGCAACGGCAAGACGACCCGCTGAACCCCGGCGCGAAGGCAGTGCCTGCGCAGAAGGCGAACCCTGCGTCGTAAGTCTGTAACTTCGAAAAGATCGAAACGCCGTGAGCCCAGCTCGCGGCGTTTTTTAGTTCAGCAGTCGTGGTGTGACGCCGATGAAGAGGAAGACTTGCTTCGATATCAGCTTTGGGCCCAAAGTGGCAGACGCTGCGCTATGCACGACTGTCCGATCTTCTTTCGTTTGCCGCAAGAAGGACAACCCGAACAGAATTATGGCAAGGATGTCATGATCGACAGCTCGGAAAGCTTTGGAATATCCAATCTTCTTGAGTACTGTGCTCGCATCAATACTTCTTCGGGAGGTAAGAAGCCCTGTGCAAAACATTCAGATTGAGACTTGTGAGAGACTGCCAGACAAGGATGAACTCGGTAACATCTTGTCGCAATACTATGAACTCATCGTACACAGAATGCGGGCCATGGGCTTCGACATCGACCCTGCGGCGCCCAGAAGCGCCCTCGCCGAGTTTTGGGCAAACTCGGACGATTATCTGCCTCCAAACGGATGTTTGGTCGTTGCTCGATCTGAAACCGGTGAGATCGTCGGCTGCGGAATGTTGAAGTGTCTCGGGCCGGAAACCGGAGAACTAAAGAGGGTTTTCGTTGCAGAGAAAGCCAGAGGAACGGGTACTGGACGTGCACTTATTGAGGCGCGCGAGACTGCTGCACGCAAAATGGGTCTTAAACGGCTGGTCGCGGATACGCTTACGCCCAATGTGGAGATGAGGGACCTCTATCCCAAGCTTGGATTTGTCGAGCTGGACACTCCAATTGAGACGACCACGTATATCGATCAACCGATGTTGCGCCCGCATCTGCATTTCTTTGCGAAGGACATTTAAGCAAAGGAAGCGGCAAGATTTTTCGTTGCCAATCACAGGAGCGAACTGATCTCACAGGCAAATGGATTGCGGTTCGTACTGCATATGTGGCTTCGGATCCAGTTACTGCTCGAGAAGCAAAACAGGATTTGACAAGCATCGAAAGCCGCCCTTGGAGCAAGCGCGGCGAAGAGCGGCCAAGCCCGCACACCGGACGGTGCCTTGGTATATGACTTCGCCCGCTCAGCACTTTGTCCCGCACGAAAAAAGGCGCCTGATGAATGTAAGGCGCCTTCTGGTTTATCGCGACATCGGCAGACTTCAGTCTGTTACGGTCACAGTCTGCATCCTATCGGGTTCGCCGATGACGGCGCCGTTGGCGCCCGTGCCGCGCTTGATCGCGTCGACTACGTCCTGCCCGCCGGTCACGCGGCCAACGACCGTGTATTGACCGTTGAGAAAGGGACCGGGCTCGAACATGATGAAGAACTGGCTGTTGGCGGAGTCGGGGCTTTGCGAGCGGGCCATGCCGACCACGCCTTTCTCGAACGCGACATCTGAAAACTCGGCGGGCAGATCGGGCATTTCGGAGCCGCCGGTGCCTGCGCGGCGCATGTCACTGCCCATCTTGCCGTGCTCGACGTCGCCCGTCTGGGCCATGAAGCCGTCGATGACGCGGTGGAACACCACACCGTCGTAGGCGCCCGCCGCCGCAAGCTCGGTGATGCGGGCCGCGTGCAGCGGCGCTACGTCTTCGAGCAGGTCGATAGTGACAGTGCCGTTGGCCTCGCCGGCGACCTCGATTTCAATCCCGGATGCCGCGAGGGGACCTGAGATGAGTGTGGCCAGAACGCCGCCTGCGATGAGGCTACGCATCGGCAGCGACTTTCACGCTGATCATGCGGTCGGGGTTTGCCGGTGGCTCGCCCTTGGCGATTTTGTCCACATGCTCCATGCCGGAGATCACCTGACCGTAGACAGTATATTGCCCGTTCAGAAAATCATTGTCTTTGAAGTTGATGAAGAACTGGCTGTTGGCCGAGTTCGGATTGGCAGAGCGCGCCGCACCGATTGAGCCGCGGGCGTGCGGGATCTTGGAGAATTCGGCCGGCACGTCGGGATGCTCGGAGCCGCCGGTGCCTGCACCGCGCGGGTTGTAGTCTTTTTCCATGTTGCCATGCTCGACGTCGCCAGTCTGGGCCATGAAGCCGTCAATGACGCGGTGAAACGCGACGTTATCATAGGCGCCCGCGCGGGCGAGGGTTTTCATACGCTCGACGTGCTGCGGAGCCACATCGGGCAGCAGCTGGATGGTGACGGTGCCGTCTTTGAGTTCCAGCAGGATGGTGTTTTCCGGGTCTTTGATCTCGGCCATGGGGCTCTCCTTCATAAATCTGTCCCGTTACCTAAGGCCCATTCGTACAATTGCCAAGCCGGCGCATTGACCCTCGGCGAGATAACGGCAAAACAACGTTCAGGTTTGATTATAGACGCAAAGGGGCCATGCGATGGGCTGGAAGTCACTCGACGATATGGATCTTCACGGGAAACGTGTTCTGGTGCGGGTGGATATTAATGTGCCCGTCGATCACTTCGAGGTTACCGATGCCACGCGGATAGAGCGGATCGTGCCGACGGTGCATGATATCCTGTCCAAAGGCGGCACGCCGGTCCTGATGGCGCATTTCGGCCGACCCAAGGGCAAGGTCAATCTGGAGATGAGCCTGAGACAGGTGCTCCCTGCCCTGCGCCGCGCGCTGATGCGGTCCGTTGCGTTCGTCGAGACGCTGGAGGCGGCGGAGGCGTTTACAGCCGAGGTAGCAGCCGCCGATGTGGTGTTGATCGAGAATATCCGGTTTCATCCCGGAGAGGAGAGCAATGATCCGGCCTTTGCGGCTCGTCTGGCACATTTGGGCGACGTTTATTGCAACGACGCGTTTTCGGCCGCGCACCGTGCCCATGCCTCGACGGAAGGGATTGCGCATCACCTGCCTTCTTGTGCGGGGCGTCTGATGCAGGCGGAACTGTCGGCGCTGGAGGCGGCGCTGTCAAAGCCCGAGCGTCCCGTGGGGGCCGTGGTGGGTGGGGCCAAGGTCTCGACCAAGATTGCGCTGCTGGAAAATCTGGTGAACCGGCTGGATCTGCTGGTGATCGGCGGCGGCATGGCCAATACATTTTTGGCAGCTCAAGGCGCACAGCTGGGCGCGTCGCTGTGCGAGGCCGATTATCTGGATACAGCGCGCGATATCATGGCACAGGCGGCCAAGGCAGGATGCCGTGTGCTACTGCCCGTAGACGGTCTGGTGGCGACAGAATTTCGGGCGGGAGCACCGCATGACGTGGTCCTGCTGGGGCCGGATACGGTGTTGGAGGACGACCAGATGGTGCTGGACGCCGGACCGCAAACAATCGAGCAAATCAGCGTCGCTTTTGCCGGATTGAAAACACTGATCTGGAACGGGCCGATGGGGGCGTTCGAGATTGCTCCGTTTGACACGGCGACAGTGGCCGCGGCCCAGATTGCGGCACAGCATACCCGCGATGGTAGTTTGATCTCGGTAGCGGGCGGGGGTGACACGGTTGCGGCACTCAATCAGGCCGGTGTCGCGGATGACTTCACCTATATCTCCACGGCCGGCGGTGCATTTCTGGAATGGATGGAGGGCAAGAGCCTGCCCGGTGTCGCGGCGTTGGGTGGCTGAAGAAATTAGCGGCTGGTGAAATAAAATCCATTCAAATGAGACGTGGGGGATTCCCATCGCGAATCGCCTGTGACATAGTGTTAGAACCACCCGCTAAGAGGTGGCTTTACGGCAGTTTCTACAGGCATCCATAGGCATCAGCGCATGAGCAAACCCGCATTCGGACCCCTCTTCTTCTTTGCGATTGCTTTTGCGCTGAGCCTATATTTCATGTTCGCGGCCGTTCAGGGTGATTATGGTCTGTTCCGGCGCGCCGAGATCCTCGCTGAAGCGAACGACATGCGGACTCATCTGGCGCAGGTACGTGCGGATGTGGCGCGGATGGAAAACCTGACCCAGCGCCTGTCGGATGATTACCTGGACCTCGATCTGCTGGATGAGCAGACCCGCTCGGTTCTGGGGATGGTGCGGAGTGACGAGATCGTCATACGCTGATCCGGCAATGTGCGACTGCTTTTCGCACCATGAGAAACCCCCCTCGCCAAGCAGATCCGAATCCCTTATGATATAGTTTAACATTAAACTATATTCGGCGCTGCACTTGACGCGCCCTTGGGAGGATCGCCTTTATGGCTGCGAAAAAGCCGAGTGCCAAAACGACCCAATCCAACATTTCAGCTGACGAGCTGATGGGGTATTACCGCGACATGCTGCTGATCAGGCGGTTCGAGGAAAAGGCGGGCCAGCTTTATGGCATGGGCCTGATTGGCGGGTTTTGCCACCTCTATATTGGTCAGGAAGCGGTTGTAGTGGGTCTGGAAGCTGCGGCCAAGGAAGGCGACAAGCGCATCACCTCCTACCGCGATCATGGGCACATGCTGGCCTGCGGTATGGACCCGAAGGGCGTCATGGCGGAGCTCACGGGGCGCGAAGGCGGCTACTCCAAGGGTAAGGGCGGCTCGATGCATATGTTCTCGAAAGAGAAGCATTTTTACGGCGGGCACGGGATTGTGGCGGCGCAGGTGCCTCTGGGTGCCGGACTGGCGTTCTCGGATAAGTACAAGGGCAACGACAACGTCACCTTCACCTATTTCGGCGATGGTGCGGCCAACCAGGGTCAGGTCTATGAGGCGTACAACATGGCCGAGATCTGGGATCTGCCGTGTATTTTTGTTATTGAAAACAACCAGTATGCCATGGGCACCTCTACCAAACGCTCGACCCACTCCAACAGCTATTGGGAGCGGGGGGCGGCCTACGGTATCGAGGGCGAGGAAGTCGACGGGATGGACGTGCTGGCCGTGAAGGCGGCGGGCGAAAAGGCGGTGGCCCACTGCCGCGCGGGCAATGGGCCTTATATTCTGGAGATTAAAACCTACCGCTACCGTGGTCACTCCATGTCGGACCCGGCCAAGTACCGGACCCGCGAAGAGGTCCAAAAGATGCGCGACGAACGCGATCCGATCGAGCAGATCCGGAGCCTGCTGCTGACCGGCAAGCACGCGAGCGAGGACGACCTCAAGGCCATCGACAAGGAGATCAAAGGCATCGTGAACGAGAGTGCCGAATTTGCCAAAGAAAGCCCGGAGCCGCATCTGGACGAGCTTTGGACCGATATTTACGCTGACACAATCCCGCAGGAGGCTTGAGACATGGCGACCGAAATACTGATGCCCGCCCTGAGCCCGACGATGGAAGAAGGCACGCTGGCCAAATGGCTGGTTAAGGAAGGTGATACCGTCGCCTCCGGTGATATTCTGGCCGAGATCGAAACCGACAAAGCGACGATGGAATTCGAGGCCGTGGATGAAGGCGTGATGGGCAAAATCCTCATTGAGGAAGGCACCGAGGGCGTTAAGGTAAACACGCCGATTGCGATCATGTTGGAAGACGGCGAGGACGCATCCGCGATGGAGGATGCCGCGTCCCAGCCTGCGACAGCGCCCGTTCCCGCCGACAAGGAGCAGTCGTCCGAGACAGCCCCCGCCGCTGGCATGAAGCACCCCGAGCCTGCAGTGGATACTTCCCCCGACTGGCCCGAAGGCACGACACTTAAGCAACAGACGGTGCGCGAAGCCTTGCGCGACGGCATGGCAGAGGAAATGCGCCGCGACGAAGACGTATTCGTCATGGGCGAGGAAGTGGCCGAATATCAGGGTGCCTACAAGATCACCCAAGGGATGCTGGACGAATTCGGCGCCAAGCGTGTGATCGACACACCGATCACCGAGCACGGATTCACCGGGATCGCGGTAGGGGCGGCCTTCGGCGGTCTGAAACCCATTCTGGAATTCATGACGTTTAACTTTGCCATGCAGGCGATGGACCAGATCATCAACTCGGCGGCCAAGACGCTTTATATGTCGGGCGGTCAAATGGGCGCGCCGATTGTGTTTCGTGGACCGAACGGTGCAGCGGCGCGCGTGGGTGCGCAGCACTCGCAGGACTACGCCGCGTGGTTTATGCAGGTGCCTGGCCTCAAGGTCGCGATGCCCTATTCTGCGTCCGACTATAAGGGTCTCATGAAGACTGCGATCCGCGATCCTAATCCGGTGATTTTCCTCGAGAACGAGATTCTCTATGGCCGTACATTCGATGTGCCGGAGATCGACGACTACACGGTACCGTTTGGTAAGGCGCGCATCTGGCGCGAGGGCGATGACGTGACCATCGTGAGCTTTGGCATCGGCATGACCTATGCGCTGGAGGCTGCGGACAAGCTGGCCGAAGAGGGCATCATGGCGGAAGTCATAGACCTGCGTACCCTGCGCCCGATGGACACCGGCGCGATCCTCAACTCGGTAAAGAAAACCAACCGTCTGGTGACGGTCGAGGAAGGCTGGCCGCAGGGTAGTGTCGGCAGCTATATCAGTTCAGTGGTGATGCAGCAGGCATTTGATTATCTCGACGCGCCTGTGATCTGTTGCACGGGTAAGGATGTGCCGATGCCTTATGCCGCCAATCTTGAAAAGCACGCGCTGGTGACCACTGCCGAGGTCATCGAAGCTGTGAAAAAAGTCACTTATAAATAAGGAGCGGACGACATGCCCATAGAAATCCTCATGCCCGCCCTCTCGCCCACCATGGAAGAAGGCACGTTGGCCAAATGGCTGGTCAAGGAGGGCGACACGGTGTCCTCAGGTGATGTAATGTGCGAAATCGAGACCGATAAGGCGACGATGGAATTCGAAGCGGTTGACGAAGGGGTGATGGGCAAGATCCTGATCGCCGAAGGCACCGAAGGGGTGAAGGTCAATACTCCCATCGCCGTGCTGCTGGAAGACGGTGAGAGTGCGGACGACGTGGATGCCGCGCCTGAGGCGAAGCCCGAGGCATCGAGCAATGCGGCCCCTGCGGAGGCCTCTGACAAGACAGCACCTGCGAGCGGCTATGGTCGCGGGGAGACCGATGCGAGCCCCGCCGCGCCTGCGTCTGGCAACAAGCCTGACGGTAGCCGGATTTTCGCCTCCCCCCTCGCCCGCCGCATTGCCGCGCAAAAAGGTTTGGAGCTGAGTGAGCTAAAGGGATCTGGCCCGCACGGGCGGATCGTGAAGGCGGATGTAGAGGGTCTGTCAAAATCTGACGCACCCAAAGCAGTGGAAGCTGCCCCAACGGCCAAATCTGCGGCACCTTCAGCGATGCCTTCGGGCGCCTCGGCGGATGCCATCGCCAAGATTTATGCGGACCGCGAGTACGAGAAAGTCACGCTCAACGGGATGCGTAAGACCATCGCCGCGCGTCTGACGGAAGCCAAGCAAACGGTGCCGCATTTCTACCTGCGCCGCGATATCCAGCTCGACGCGCTGATGGCGTTTCGCGCGCAGTTGAACAAACAGCTTGAGCCGCGCGGCGTGAAGTTGTCGGTCAATGATTTCATCATCAAGGCCTGTGCTCTTGCATTGCAACAAGTTCCTGACGCCAATGCGGTCTGGGCGGGCGACAAGGTGTTCAAGCTTAAACCCTCGGATGTGGCGGTCGCTGTAGCTATCGAGGGCGGCCTATTTACGCCCGTGCTCAAGGACGCCGAGATGAAATCACTCTCTGCACTAAGTGCGGAGATGAAGGATCTGGCGGCGCGTGCCCGGGACCGCAAGCTGGCGCCGCATGAATATCAGGGTGGCAGTTTCGCGATCTCGAACCTTGGGATGTTTGGGATCGACAATTTTGACGCTGTGATCAATCCCCCGCATGGCGCAATTTTGGCCGTGGGTGCCGGAACCAAGAAACCGGTCGTTGGCAAAGATGGCGAACTGACGGTCGCGACCATCATGTCCGTGACGCTGTCCGTGGATCACAGGGTGATTGATGGTGCGATGGGGGCTAATCTGTTGAACGCGATCAAAGACAACCTCGAAGCGCCTATGACGATGCTTGCCTGACATTGTAGAAGTGTAAATGAATCAATAAGGCCGGAGCGTTGCTCCGGCCTTATTGATTCAAAACGATTCATCCGTCAATCTTCCCAAGGTCCAAGCATGTGATTCATTGAAATCGCGGGTTGATCACATCCCGCCTCGCCGACTATTTTTGCGGGAATCCCGGCAACGGTTTTGCACGGTGGCACATCTTCCAGAACAACAGAGCCTGCGGCGATGCGACTGCAATGCCCCACCTTGATATTGCCCAAAACCTTTGCCCCTGCCCCAATGAGGACACCGTCGCCGATTTTGGGATGACGGTCCTGCGTTTCTTTGCCGGTCCCGCCGAGGGTCACGGAATGTAGCATCGAGACATTATCGCCGACTACGGCGGTTTCACCGATGACGATGGAATGAGCGTGATCAATCATGATGCCCTTACCGATGCGCGCACCGGGGTGAATATCGACACCGAAAATCTCTGAGATTCGCATCTGGAAGAAATATGCCAGATCGCGCTGTCCTTCGCTCCACAGGTAATGTCCGACGCGGTAGGCTTGGACCGCCTGATAGCCTTTGAAGTACAAGATTGGCTGCAACAGACGGTGACAGGCGGGATCACGGTCGTAGATAGCGACCAGATCTGCACGGGCCGCCTCGACCAATGTGTGATCATTGGCATAGGCCTGCTCGACGACTTCGCGGACCACCATCATCGACATCTCGTTCGAAGACAGCTTTGCCGCGATGCGGTAAGATAACGCTTTTGCAATGGTCGGGTGATGCAGGATCGTCGCGTGGACAAAGCCGCCGATCAAAGGCTCCTGAGCGACGGCTTTCTGAGCCTCGTCCTTGATCTGATCCCAGACCGGATCGATGGTGGCGATTTTGCTATGCGGGTTGGCCATGCCTATGGCTCCTTGTGCTCTACTTTCAGCTTTATTTAGCACAGTTGAGCAAAGTGCAAACCCGTTACGGGAAATCACTTGCGCCGTCCTGCCCCCGCCGTTGCATCACAGCAGACAGAACGAGAAGCAAGCAGGCTTGGAAATCCGAGGTCATACTGGCGAGCCTAGGTTCACAAGACCTTGCCAGCGCAGCTGCGCGCAGGCTGCCGTCACCCCATTCAGGATGCAGTTTGCGCAGGCGTTTGACGTATTTGTCAGCCGCGTGCGCTTGCCGCAACAACTGCGCACAGGCTTGCGCGCGTGCAGGTTCGGGTATCGCCTGAACCGCACGCGCAGCGTGGTAAAGATCGGTCAGCCCAATCTGTCTCACGGTGCAGGAACCTCGATCCGGCCAACCAGACCAGCGCCGTAAGTTGCAGATATCTGAGCCACTTCCAGCGTAAAAGGACCTGCCACGCCATCAGCTGTCTGAGCAGCGCTGCTGTAGGAATAGATCGGCGCCGCAAGCACCCGCTCACGCAGAACCTCACCGCTCTGCACCACGCGGAGCAAATACGATTCGCTTTCCTCGCCCAGTGGCACCTCGATGGGGTCCCAGCTATCACCATCGATACGCGTCCGGCGCAGCCACGTGATGCGGAGTTCTCCGTTTGTCTGCCGGACAGCGCGTAAATGCACAGGTGCGTAAGGCCGAAGGCCGTTGCCATCGAAGGCGCGCTCAAGCTGTCGGAAGGAAGGATCATCAACTGGTCGAGCGGCGGGCCCGATCCGGTAGTTCTGAACCACCCGTCTGAGGTTTCTGCTCAGATCAATCTGAAGCGGGATGGAATTGAGCAGCACGAACTGGGATCCCGCAGGCCAGACATCCGGCATTAGACCATCCGATCCCGCCTGTCCGCGCAATCTGCCACTCAGCAAATACGTCTGGGGCGCGATCATTTCAGCATTCTGAAACTGAAAAACTTCCCAATTGTCGCTGCTGCCGTCGCCAATCGCCGCAAGGTTTGCGCCGCTGAGCAGCGCGTCCCTGTCGACGCTCTCAAGCCGTCCGCTGATCAGTTTTACTTCCACCGCTTCACCGCGATCCACGAGCCCCGCCCGCGCACGCGACATCTGGGAACGCGTGCTCCCAATCGTGGAGCGGATCGGAAGGATCGTGTTGAGACCATAGTTCTGGTCGGTCAGGCTGGAGTACAGCGCCACACTGCCGGGCCAGGGATTTGCGCTGGCTGCAATGTAGGGTGCATGGGGAACTTCGTCCCCCGTCAGCAGAGGTAAATCCATAAACAGCGGGTAGACCGGAACCGGGGCCACGAAGGGGCGCAGCCCCACCAGCTCGTCCGAGAGTGGCGATGGCATGTAGACTTCGGGATCAATGCGCACCGCCTCGATCTGCTGAAGCTCGGCGAGGTCCACACGGTCGATGCGGTAGAGTGCCGATCCCTCTCCCTGATCACCCGGAAGAGAGACAACATCCCCGGCCCGCACTTACATCTTCGACGGCGGCAGCGCAAATTGTACCGTCTCGCGCGCGATACGCGCCTCGTTCAGCCAACGCTCCGCCACCTGCCGCCCCTCAGCACGGGTGAGCAGCATGCTGAACTCGCTGGCAGCAACGGCGTGGGTTTCCTCGTCGGGCAGCACCGCCTCCTCGGAGATAATATCATAGCTGGCGTCTGCCTGAACAAAGCGCAGGCGCACACGGCCCGAAAGCGACGCATCAGCTTCGCGCACCTGTACGGTGGTGCCATCGAGATCCGGGCTGACGGCAAAAGTTTCCGGATTCAGCGAAATCTCGCGCAACCCGTCGCGCATCCGAAATTTCAACACGCCGTCCCGCTCTACCGCGTCAAAGCCATAGCGCAACATGAGTGGTTGAAGCGATGCGCGGGCATCGCCCACGTCCGCTACACCGTAACCGCGCACCACACCGTAAAGTCCGTCGGTATCAAATGCGCTGACACCCGAGCGGCGGCAAATCTCATCCACCACCGACGCAAGACTGCGCGACGACACACGCCCGTTGATCCAATGCCCGCGAGCATAGCTGGCGCCATCGCTCCACAACTCGCGACTGTTGGGAAAGAACGGATAGGGCCGCACATCCCACGCCCAAACAAAGGCGCGGCGCATGTCGATCATCGGCCCCTGGTATTCGATTCCGTCCGGATTGTTCTCGGGCTTGGCCCAATAGTCGATCATCGCGCGCAGGTATTGCATCTGGATCAGATCATCGCGCCCGCCGTCCGAATAACGCGGCAGGCTGCTCTCGGATGATTTGAGGTCCAGAAACTTGTTGGGTTGATTAGTGCCTTTATCAATCGCGACACAGCCGTATTCCGTAAACCAGACCGGCTTGTGCCCCGGTAGCCATGCTGTCGGATCGTTGACCCGTTCCCCGTCTATACGGTCGTGGTACAGATTGCTCCACCAGTTGCGAATATCCTTATAGCGGTAGATCCAAGGCTCATCGTAGGCGCCATCTGTGATGGGCGTGCGGATCTGTGCCGCGCGCTCCTCGGGCGAGCCATAGAACCAGTCATAGCCCTCACCACCCTCGATGTTGGATTGCAGGTAGCGCAAGTTATAGATGTCATCCCAGTATTGCGCATCCTTGTGCGTCACACCGTCGCGCCAGTCGGACAGCGGCATGTAGTTGTCGATGCCGATAAAATCGATCTCCGGATCGGCCCACAGTGGATCAAGATGGAACAGGCGATCGCCAGTACCGTCTTGCGGCTGGTAGCCGAAATATTCGCTCCAATCCGCTGCATAGCTGATTTTCGTATCCGGCCCGACAAGGGCACGCACCTCGGCTGCCAAGGCAATAAACGCCTGCACGGCTGGAAAGCTGTTGCGCGCATCGCGGATCTGCGTCAGCCCGCGCATCTCGGATCCGATGCAAAACGCGTCAACACCGCCCGCCGCTTTGCACAGCGCGGCGTAGTGTAGGATGAACCGCGTCAGCGTTCATTCCTGCGGCCCGCTATAGCTCACCGTGCCATTTTGCACAGTGAAATCAGCCGCCGTCACAGTGCCAAAGAACGCCGCAACCTCTGCCGCCGCCGCAGGCGTCGTGTCGCTGGAATCCTCTCGACCCGGCGCCTGGTCCAGCGTTATCCGCCCGCGCCATGGCAATGCTGGTTGCCCCTCTTCTCCGGTGTAGGGATCGGGTAGAGTATTGCCTTGAAGCTGATCCATCAAAATGAAGGGATAGAACATCACGGCCTTGCCGGCGGCGTTCATCGCCTGAATGGCCTCGATGACAGAAGCGTCCGCCGGCGTACCACCATAAATCGGGCGGTTATCCGCACCACGCGCGATCACTTCCGCCGCTCTGCGCGACAGGCCTGCAACACGCCAAGGCATTTCGTCGCCGTCGATATCGGGGTTTTCGATCTTGGGCTGCACGGTACATTCACCCACCCGCAAATCCGAGCCGAACCATGACACCACCAACGATGCTGCCTTCAGCTCGGGCAGCTCCTCGTCCAGCGCCTCGAGCGAGGTTGTGAAATCTGTCTTGCCGGAAGGCGTATTGATATTGGCGCTCCAACGCGCCTTGTTCTCACCCTCGTAGCTGACCGGCGTCGTCGCCAGCGCGTATTCACCCGTACCGGGGATCAGGGCCACCCCTTCGATGCCATAGCTTAGCGCGTGGCTCGAACCCGGTGCGCCGCGCTGCTCGGAGCGGATGACCTCGAACCCGAACTGTGGAACGCGGTTCCCAAACTTTTGCAGGCTCAGCGCCTCCATGACCACATAGGCGGTGCCTCGGTAGGCGAGCACTTTTCCCGTGCCCTCGATCGCCTCCATCAGCGGATCAGGCTGCTGATCCGCGCTGCCCGTATAGACAGTCATGTTCAAATCAGACGGGGCAATCTCCTCACCATCCGCCCAGACGCGGCCCACGCGAATGATCTCGCCCTCGCACAGCGCAACGGCGACGTTGACGGAGTAGCTGTATTCAGTCGTCTTTGGCTGCGGGCTGCCCCCTTTTCCGCCACCACTGGTGGCCGTGATCTCTTCGAAATCCGATGCCCAGATCACCTGCCCCCCCGCCGCAAACGGCCATAGAGCTGCGTCACCGGATCACCCTCACCCGCACTTGTGAGGCGGAAGCGGTCAACCTTACCAGTCTCAACCGCCTGTGCGCCACTGCCAAGAATCTTCTGGTCCACGACACGGCCCAGCGTCGCACCGACCGCGCGACCCACCGCCACCGAGGACAGCCCCGCAAGCGTGCCGCCAATAGAGCCACCAACAGCGGCTCCGGCCGCGGAAAATATCATCGTAGCCATCAGGTGACCTCCTTGGGAAATTCAAAACACGCCACCACACGGCGGCGCCAGGGCGCGCTCAGCGCACTCTCGACGACGCCGTAGCGCGAATAGGCATGGATAAAGCGCGCAGCAGGGCCGCTTTGGGATATGATGCCCAGATGTTTGGCCACCGCACCCTGCCGCATGCGGAACAGGACGACATCGCCTGTATCCGCCTGTGCCACGGGTTTCGGTTGTAAATGACGCAATGCCGCATCCCATAACCGCTCCTCGCCCTGCGGCTCGGACCAGTCCATCGAATAGGCAGGTACCGCTTCCGGCTCGGATCCGTAAACCTGCACCCAGACTCCGCGTACTAGCCCCAGACAATCGCTACCTGCACCGCGCAGGGCGCATTGATGCACATAAGGCGTTCCGATCCAGCTGCGCGCCGCTGCCACGATTGCCGCGCCACTCATCGCAGCGAGCCGCCGGTATTGGGCTTGGAACTGGTCGGTACGGATACCACCCAATCCTCGCCGGGCAGATCGGGAAAGCCCTGATAATTGTCGAAATTGTTGAACTTGAGGCGGCACGTCTCGACCCGTTTGTCACACCCTGCGACGACCCGAACCTGCGTGCCTGCCTCTACCGCGCCACGGATCGGCTCCCACAACTCGATCACCCGCGCGGTCCCCTCGATCCGATCAGATTTGATCGTACCCCACAGCCCTTTTGCCGGGCCGCTCAGCACCTCCAACCGCCCTCGCGTGAACCAGTCGACGTCGTAGGCCAAAAACTCTTCCCAGACAAAGCGCCGCGCGCCCTGCACAGTTTGCACCGGGAGCGCCTGAGCATAGCTTTCCTGCGCCAGGTTGAATCGGCAATTTCGATCCCCCAGCACCGCAGAGCAAGGTTTTTGATAGACCCGCCCCAACGGCCGGTTCAGCCCTTCGGTCAATCCCCGCAGCTCGGCACGAAATCCGCCGTTCGCGCGGGTCAGCTCGCCAATCTTGCCCCGAAAATTCAACCAGTGCTGCGCCGTATCCATCCAGTTCACCAGCCACGCGCGCACCTCCGCGCCGTCGAACCGGCCCTGCTCGATCTCGTCCTCGCGCAAACTCGCATCCGAAAGCGCGCCAAGGGCCTCGGTATTGTCCACCGACAGCCCCGTCGATTGCGCCAACGCCAGCGCGCTCAACCCCGTATCGGCGCGAAACTCGAAGCCTGCAAAGCGCAGAGGCCTGTCATGGTCAGTAAAAGCAAACACCGCGCCATCCTTCCGCGTGATCGCCCAGGCATGACAAACCGTGGTCAGGCCACCGCCAAGATGCGCCGCGAGAGCCTCGTTGAAATCGCCGCTCATACCCGCACCTCGCGCACCGGAATATCGGGCACCTGACCGGCGTTGAAGCTCGCGATATTCGTGAGCAGGCTGTCGCTGTCAAAACGCACAGGCACGTCGAATTCATAGCCCGCAAACACTCGCGTATCGGGATCGGGCGGATGGCTGAACGTTATCAGTCCGGTGGTCTCGTCGACCGTGTAATCGACGCCTTCCGTTTTGTCGTCTTGCTCCACTGCAACCGAAACGGTCCCCTTGACCGGTTTGGTAATAGGCCGCGCATAGACGTGTCCGCCCGACCGGTAGGTCTTGATCAGTTGAAATACCTTGGTCACCCCGTCGCCGAGCGCGATCTGCTGGTCCCCCTGCGCTGTCGCGGCAGACGGCTTACCTGATTTGTAGTCAGACCAATCCTTCCAACGAAAGCCGAACATCTTGCCAAAGCGTGCCTCATAGAAAGCGATCACCGCCTCCACATCGTCAAGCGATCGCAATCCAAGACCCGCATCATAGACGCGGCGCGAGTGCGCCCAGGGCGTGTTGCGCTCCTCATAGCCGTTGGCCAGTGTCACCACGTCCACCCGACGCTGCGGCCCGCCAAGTGCGCCAAAGCTCAGATCGACCGGGAATCGTACCTCATGAAAATTCATTGCTGCTCCCCCCTCTTCTAGCGGTTTCTCTGACCTGCGCTCAGCGCGCGGCTCATTTGTGCGGCAATCTGGCCGCGCGATCGCTGGAATCCGCTCACATCGGGCGTCGTGATGTTCATCACGATCGTCGCGCCGCCGCCTCCACCACCGCCTGCCTTGACGCCCAGCTTGCCGTCAGGTCCGCGCGCCAACGGCATAATCGCCTCCGGTCCCGCCTCGCCCATGACACCCATGCCGCCGCGCATTCCGAAAGGGGTTGCCTGACTGACGACGCCACCATCGGCAAAGGGCATCACCCGGCCCGAACTGAACGGCGCCCCGCTTGCAAACGGCAAAACCCCCTGCATCAGTCCGCCGATCCCCTGCGTGAGCAAGCCACCGAAATGATCTGTCACAGGCTTGATCGCCGCGTTATAGGCGCTGTTGGACAACGACCGCGCCACCGTGCTCAGCGCGTCCGAAAGCTTCAGACCGTCGAACGCAACACCGTCGAATGCCTTGCGCAAACCGCGGCTCAACCCCTTTTCAAGCGTCGCCACATCGCGGCCCGTCGCCGATAACGCGGTACTCATCCGTCGCAATTCACTGTCAAAGCCAGAGACCAGCACACTGGTCTGGCCAAGTGTCTGATTGAGCGATTGCGCATCTGTCCCCAGATCGTCAAAACCGTCATCTATCATCATCATGATCCTTTACTGTATCCGGATAGGCCGCCATCAGAGCCGCCAATCAATCGCTCAGCATCGGTGCGGTGCCGGCCCTGCTGCCCAGCATCAGCTGCAATTCAGCGGGGGTCAGCGACCAGAAAACATCCGGCGTGAGCTTGAGCCCATGCAGGCCCGCGCGCATCAACGCGGGCCAGTCAAACCCCGTGCTCATGGTTCAACCACAAACGCCCGCGCCAAAAGCTCTGCTGCCGCCTGTGCCGCCCGCATCGGGCCGCCATCGATCTCGGCCTGCCCCAGCGCATCGGGATCCATCACAACCCCGCCGCCGCGCAGCCCCGCACACAACAGCGCCAGCACATCGCGCGTACTGAACCCGCCGCTCTCGAACCGCTGTACCAGCGCCATCAGCGAGGGCTCCGCCAGATCCTCCTCCAGCTCCGCCAATGCCCCCAGCGTGAGCCGCATCCGGTGATGCTGGCCGTCCACGACCAGACCCACCTCACCCCGCCACCGGTTCTCCATGCTCATACCGGATCGACGTAGGGCACGAACTGCAACTGGCCCGCCGAGGCCAGCGACAGCTCATAGGTCGCCTCGCCGTTCAACTGGCCCGCATATTCCAGCGAGGTCACCTGAAATGGTCCCTCGACGATGCCGAATTCGGGGATGACCACCTGAAAATTCGGCGTCAACCCATCGAACAGCAGCTGGCGCGCACGCTCGTCCGTCGCCTCGTCGCGGAACACACCCGACCCGCTGATCGCAGCCGAGCGTACGCCCGCCCCTGCCAGCAGCTCGCGCCAACCGCCCTGACTGTCGAGCGCGGTCACGTCCACAGCCTCGGCGTTAAAACTGATCCGTGTGGCGCGCAGCCCCGCGATGGTTTCATAGTTGCCATCGGTGGTCATATCCACTTTGACCAAAAGGTCCTTGCCTGCTTGAACAGCCATTTTTCGTACTCCTATCGTTTGCATTTTGGCGTTGAAATTTTTTCGACCCCCGGCTGGCGGCCAAATGGATCACGCGTCCGAAACCCTCGCGCGAAACCGCAGGTCAATCTGGCGCGCACTGGCCGCATCGATCCGCCGCGCCGATCCGCGCTCGAACCGCATGGACACAAGCGTGCCCCGTGTCAGCGTCAGATCAGCATCGTGCAGCGCGTCACTCACCGCCGCCGCCGCCGCCTTGGCGCTGGCAAATCCGGGCGCGGTCGTGATCACCGACACGGTCAGAAAATGCACCGCCCCCGTACCGCTCCCGTCCGAGGCCTCCCGCACTGTCTCGGTGCCCAATCGGACATATAAATCAGGCACATTTCCGGCGGGAACAGCGTCATACACATCGGTCCCCACAATCGCACCAAGGGCCGCATCCGCTGTCAGCGCCGCAAAAACAGCCGCCTGAAGCGCTCCTGAAACCGCATAGCTCATACCACCTGCTCCTCTTGAACAAAGCACGCCAGATAGCGGCCATCGGGATCATGCTCGGCGACAGCCTCGATGGTGAAAATCCGGTCTCCCTCGCGAAACCGCTGCTGTGCGGCGGGCCGCCGATCACTGCCCGCAGGGGCCCCGCGCACGATCACGCGGTAGGCCATCCGGCTCACCGGTGCGCCGCTCTGCGCAGTTTCGCGCCCGCTTCGGGCCGTGATCGCGCCCCACATAGTCCCCAGCGGCACCCATCCCTGCACGAAGCCGCCCGCTCCGTCGCGGAGCATGTCAGGCGCCTCCAGCACCAGCTGCCGGTTCAGACGCGGCGCGCTCATGCCCGCGCCCCACTCATACCCAGCCGCAAGATCCGGAACCGCTCGATCAGCGAGGTGACGCCAAAAGGCATACACCCGTTCCCCAAAGCTGTATCATGGCGGTACTCATAGTAATGCGCCGCCAGCAACAGAACGGCCTGCTGCATATCCGCTGGCACATCGTCCCATTCGGGGCCAAATCCCGCAAGAAACCGCACCCGCAGCTCGCCTCCCGCCTCGGGCATTGGCAAACAGGCGCCCGTCGCACGCAGCTTCGGCGTATGGCCGTCACGCTCAAGCCAGTACACGCTGGCATTGACCGCACGCTCAATACCGCTGCGCGACACCAGTTGCACATCGGCAATCACCGTCACTGGCGCTACTGTCAGCGGCAGGGTGCAGGTGCTGTCCGTTGATTGCACCACCAGGGTAAACTCCCGCTCAAGCAGAATTTTCCCCGTGCGCGTCTCGATCGCGGCCATTGCTGCGCGCAGATAACTGCCCAGCACCGCATCCTGCAGCGTGTCCTCCGCAAATCCCGTGCCCAGGCGCATATGCGCCTTGAGCGCCGCCACCGGCAGGACCGCATCCGGCACATTTGTCTCTGTTATCAACATCCCAAAGCCTCTCTCAAACTCGCGTCATATTCCCGTCCGGGCAGGACGCTCCCCTCCCGGACGCACACCCCGTCTCCACATTGCTCGATCGGAGGGGAGCAGCTAGACAATGCGAAGGGGTAGTCAGGGCGCACGCCCGGACCGGGGCAGCAAAGGCCGCCCCGGCTTCAGCACCGCCGCCTTAGGCCGTACCGAATTTCAGCAGCTTGATCGCCGCAAAATCGCTCACATCACCGCCGACACGTTTTGTCGCGTAGAACAGGACGTGTGGCTTGGCGCTAAAGGGATCACGCAGGATGCGCAGATCGGGGCGCTCGGCAATGGTATAGCCCGCGCTAAAGTCACCAAAGGCCATTGCATAGGCATCCGCCGCCGCATCCGGCATGTCCTCGGCGATCAGCACTGGATACCCCATGAGACGCGCAGGCTCACCCGCTGCCAGACCGTCGGACCACAGGAAACGGCCATCCATATCCTTGAGCTTGCGCACCAGGCCGGCAGTCTTGGAGTTCATCACAAACGACGCATTGGCACGGTACTGCGCACCCAGGGCATAGACCACATCGACGAGGGAATCCGGCGTGATATCACCCGCGACACCGGTCGGCACATAGCCCAGATTACCCCAAACCCAGACGTCATTGTCGACGGTGGTGTGGGCCAGAAAACCCTTTGGCTTATCGATGCCGTCGCCATTGATGAAGGCACCCGCTTCGGCACGGGCAAACTTGTCAGCGATACGGCCCGCCAGCCAGCCTTCGATGTCAAAGGCGGAATCGTCCAACAGACGCTGCGACGCCTTGGGCAGCGCGCTCAACTCGTGCAGCTGCACCGTGATCCGGTCGATCTGCGGCGTATCGCTTTCACCCACGGTGGAGGACTCAGTCGCCCAACCCGCACCCACATCCGAATGATCCACCATCACATCATAAGACGTGGCTTCAACATTCACGACTGACGCAATCGCACGGATCGACGCCGTGGTGTTCAGCACGGACTTCACAATATCGGAGGTCTGCGGATCGACCAGATAGCCGCCATCGGAATTCACCGCCGTCGACAGCGCCTTACCCTCTAAGTGCAGACCGCGCAGGCCATCATCGTCGCCCGAACGTACATAAGCGTTGAACGCTTTCTTATGCGGTGCCACCACATCCATGGCCCCCGCCAAAGGAGTACGCGCAGCAGTCATATTCTTACGGTCCAGCATATTCATTCGCTCTTCTGTTTGTTGAAATTTCGTCTCGATTTCGGCCTGAAAGCCTTTCATCTGTGCCACGAAGCCGGTCACGGCCCGTCGCACATCCTCCGCCGGGGAAAGTCCCCCGTCGTGTCCCGTGGTATCGCTCATCTTGGCATCCCCTTTTGGTTGCTCGTACGCGAGGCGATGTCGGCAGACGCCGCATCAAAAACCCCAGCCATGTCGCGCAGGACGTCTCCAAGCCGGACTAACCCGTCCGCCTTCGCCCCCACACGCGCACTGGGCAGCATCGGGAATGTCACCAGCGACACCTCCCAAAGCTCCAGTTCCTGCAAGAGCCGCTGGCCCTTGGTGTTCTTGGTGGCTTTCACCGTGCGGTAGCCGATGGACAGCCCGTCAATCGCGCCCGCCTCAATGAGTGCAATCGCCTCACGCCCCTTTTCAACGGATTGCAAAATGCGCCCCTTGACGAACAATCCGCGCGCGTCCTCGCGCACCTCGTCCCACACGCCGATGGGCTGTGCCGGATCGTGCTGCCACAGCATCTTGACCCCGCGCCCCGCCGCTTTCAACGCCATCAGGCTCGCGCCGTAAGCCCCGCGCTGAACCACGTCATTGCCCTGATCCACCGCATCGAAAAAGCTGGCATAGCCCTTGATCTCGACACCGCCCTCAACCTTTGCAACTTCGTCAAACTGCATGAACTTGCGCTCAAGTGCGGGCATGCCGCCGCTGTTCTCCGCCGCAATGGCGAAGTCATTTCCATTCATCATCATGGTAGTCTCCTGTTGTGTTCCGCTCAGCCCAGCGGGGCCACTTCCAAAAACGTTTGCACCATCTTGGCCAGTATCACCGCCGCCACGCCGTATACCGCCAGCCACAGCCGCTTCTCCAAACGCTCGATCATGATCTCGATCCGGTCGAGCCGCATGGTCAGGTTGGCAAAATGAATGGCGCTCACCTGCTCATGCGCCTGCAACCGCATACCGGGCGCACATTGAAACCGTTCAATTGGCAGCTCACTCATCGGCCGCCACCACAGGCAGGCCCAACAGCGCGCGCTTCTCCGCCTCACTCAGAAAATCGGCTCCCGCCACCCGCGCCCATTGCGCATCCCGCTCGGCACTTAGCGCGGGCACCTGATCCAGATCCGGCTTCAGCTCGACCAACTCGCCACTGAACCCAGACAACCAATGCGACAGGACCGCCGTCACACGACTGGCCAGCGGCAACACTGTCAGACGGTAGAACGCCCGGTGCGCTTCCTGATAATTGGCATAGGTCGCATCGCCCTGGATCCCGATCAGCATCGGCGGCACCCCGAAGGCCAGCGCAATCTCGCGCGCTGCCGATTCCTTGGTCTTCTGGAATTCCATGTCCGAGGGCGAGAACCCCATCGGCTTCCAATCCAGCCCCCCTTCCAGCAACATGGGCCGCCCAGCATTGCGCGCACCCTGATGATGGCTCTCCATCTCCGACACCAGACGCTCATACTGGTCATTGCTCAGGCTGCCCTGACCCTCGGCCCCCTTGTAAATGATCGCGCCCGAAGGCCGCGCGGCATTGTCCAGCAGCGCCTTGCTCCAACGCGAGGCGGAGTTATGCACATCGATCGCTGTCGCCGCCGCCTGCATCGGGCTAAAGCCATAATGATCGTCCTGCGGATGGAAATTGCGCACATGGCAGATCGGCGATCCCTGACTGGCGTCAAACCGGTGCTTGCGCCCGCCCACGGCATATTCATAGGCCACCGGCCAGCCATCCGCGCCCGGCACAACACTCATCCGGTCCGAGCGCAGCACATGCAGCTCCAGCGGCACACCGGCCTCTGCGCCCACCGCTTCGATATAGGCATTGCCCGACAACAGCAGCTGCGCATAAAGCGCCTCCAACAGCTCGGCACGCCCCTGCGCGCCATTGGGTCGCGCAATCAGTCCCAGCACCGGATGCGTGTCAAACCGGCGCTCGGCATCCTGCAACACCAGGGGCAGCGCCGCCGCCGCCTCCGCGATCAGCTTGACCGACCGGAACCCCACCGGATTGCCCGCAAAGCCGGTGCGTGTCAGCGACACCGTATCGCGCGGGCTCCACGCCACACGGCCCGAGGTCTGCACCCCCACAATACGCCCCGTCGCCGACGCCTTGGCCTCCGTTACTTCCACTGTCCCGCGCTTCAGAAAATCAAACACCCGTGCTCTCCTATCTCATGTCCCGTGACAGACCAGCTGCCTCATCGCTTCTGAAAACAATCTCTCATTAAAACCCTGACGCTGCCGGACCACACCGCGCGCTGCCCGCGCAACACCCAGTAATCCCAATAAAAAAGGGAGGCCAAAGCCCCCCTTTCCTCACAGCGATCTCACATTCGGCTGTCGCCACTTCGCCGCAGGCTCGATCATCAGCTCGTGCAGCGCCCAGACCAGCGCATCCACCCGGTCAGGTGAGCCGCTCCCCTCATAGCCGCGCTGCGTCATCCGGCACATCTGGTCCTCCAACCCGTCCATCCCCGCCACATGTTTTACCCGCCCCTGCTCATAAAGTGCCGCCACAGGCTCCGCCCGCGCCACCTTGCCCCGGCTCGCATGTACGCCCTTGTAGGGCACCAACGGATCAACCTGCCGGATCACCTCGCGCACCATCTGCCCGCCCTGATTGACCTCCGCCACCAGACGGTCCGCGCCAAACCGCTCCATCGCGGCAATCGCAGCTTTCGCCCAACCGCTCGGCCCCATACCCGCCACCGTGCAATCGGCCAGCACACAGGCCCGCCAGTCCTGCGGCGGCCCGCTGCATTGCACGCCCGCCACCACGATCCCGCACTCATCTGCCGCCGCACCCGACGTGGTCGCGGGGTCCACCGCCACCACGATCCGGTCCAGCACCGGCACCTCGTGCGCCCGCGCGCCCTCCAACATCGCACTCGTCCACAGCGCACCATCGGCATCCGCCAACAACACCCCGTCCAACTCCTGCCGCCCCAACCGCGTGCCACGATACCGCGCCCGTACCTCCTCCAGAAACGAGGCGGCCAGATGCGCCCGGTTCGCCTCCGTCGCAGCATGGGTCAACACCGTCGACGGCGATTTGAGCAGCGCCTTGAGCACATCCACATTGCGCGGCGTTGTCGTGACGCAAACCTGCGGATGGTCCCCCAGACGCAGGGCGAACTGCAACATGTCCCAGGTCTCCTGCGCCTTTTTCCACTTGGCCATCTCGTCCACCCACGCCGCGTCAAACTGCGGCCCGCGCAGCCCCTCGGGGTCATGCGCCGAATGAACCGTCGCCACCGCCCCGTTGGGCCAGACCAGACGCTTGCGGGTCGCCTCCCAATCCGGCCTGCGGTCTGCGGGCGAACAGACCAATATGCCGCTGTCGCCAAAAATCATCACCTCGCGCACCTGCTCGATGGTCTCGCCCACCAGCGCCACACGCGAACACCGCCCCTTGTCGAGTGGCCGGGCGCCCTCAACCACGCTGCGCACCCATTCGGCACCGGCGCGGGTTTTGCCCGCGCCGCGCCCACCCATAATGACCCAAGACCGCCAATCCCCCTCGGGGGGCAACTGATGCGGCATGGCCCAGAACTCGAACAAGTAAGGGAGAGCACGAAGCTCTCCCTCATCCAGCTCATTCAGGAACCCCTCCTGAATCGATGGAACAGCGGAGCCGATCAAACTTGCACCCGATGTCAGCCCGCGCTTTTTCGAAGTCGAGGGCAAAGCCCCCCCGCGCAATTCCAAGCTGTTTGTTTCGGCAGTCATACAAGATCAATCCCGCTTTTTGACAGCGCCCGACCGCATCCGAAAGCTGGACAAAGGTCTTGGCTGTTAATGTTCCATCGATTTCCTCTCCGGATGCGGCCCGATGTTTCAGGCTCTCTAATGCTTCTCTTAACTCGGCAAGCGAGCGGTGGACGGAGGCAAACATCGCCTCCGCTTCCGCCAACTCGTCCAGTTGTGGCACCGGTTGGATAGTCATCTGTTGTCGGTCCTTTCGCTCGGATACCTCCAATCGAAAGACATGAAAAAACGGCCCAAACACCAGGTCAGGGCCGTTCCCCAAATCTCCTAGCATGAGATCAGGTCTATCATTTGACATTTAAAACGCGGTCACATCACCGCACGCCGCGCGCAACACCTCAGACGTCAGTCCGTACCCCCGGTCGAGGCATTTCCCGCCGCCGCAGCCCCCTGCTCCGCCTCAATCCGGCGCCACACGGCAACATTGCGGTTATGCTCATCCAGCGTCACGGCAAAAGCATGGCCGCCCGTGCCATCGGCCACAAAGAAGATATAGGGTGTCTCGTCGGGTTGCGCCGCCGCCATCAGGCTTGCCCGTCCGGGATTGGCAATCGGTGTCGGTGGCAGTCCGGGGATCACATAGGTGTTATAGGCCGTCTCGGCCCGCAATTCACTGCGCCTCAAACCCCGCCCCAATACACCCTCACCGTTCGTAATGCCGTAAATCACCGTAGGGTCGGTCTGAAGCCGCATCCCCTGATTGATCCGGTTCACAAAAACGCTCGCCACCTGCCGCCGCTCGTCCGACACGCCGGTTTCCTTCTCGATGATCGACGCGAGGATCAGCAACTCCTCAGGACTCTCGATGGGCAGATCCTCCGCCCGCGCCTCCCACGCCGCCGCCAGCAGCGTATCCTGCGCCGCCTGCATTCGCACAAGGAGCGTGCTGCGGTCATCGCCTATGCGCACTTCGTAGCTGTCAGGCGCAAGTGATCCCTCCGGTGGGGTCTCCGCGACCGTACCCTCCATGATCTCCATGCCCTCGATAGCGTTAACAACCTGCCAGCTGGTCACGCCCTCGGCCACAGCCACCCGAAACCGCACATCGACCTTCTCGCGGGTCTGGACATATTCGTCGGGCGCTTCCTCTTCGCCTTGTGTGAACGTCGCCAATTCGGCAAAGCGGTTGGTCGCGGGATCCAACTCGCGTACCTGAACGCTCACACGGTTGACCCCGATGCGGTATACGATCTCGGTCCCGCAGGTGCTCGCCCCACCGCGGGTAATCTGGTCCACGATCTGCTGCATACTCGCTTCCGGCTCGACCAGAAAACTCCCGGCTTTCAGTTCGCCTGTTTTGTCCTCGTAGTCCGCACCGATCCGAAAAATCGCAGCCGAACTGACTGCGCCCTGCTCAGCCAAATCCCGGCTGACCCGACGCATGTTGCTGCCGCTCTGGACCTGCACACAAATTGCTTGGCTCAGCGGTCCGGGCGCATCGTACTCACCTTTGCCCCAGATGATCAGACCGCCTGTCAGAAACAGCGCAACCATCAGAAACGTGATCGCATTGGCTGCCACATGTCGCCACATTTAGTCGACCTTCCCGAACAACACGCTCGCATTGGTGCCGCCAAAACCAAACGAATTGCTCAGCGCGACCTTGATCTCGCGCTTGACCGGCGCATTTGCGGCCAAATCGATCTTCGTCTCGACCGCCAGATTATCAAGGTTGATCGTCGGCGGTGCAATCTGGTCACGGATCGCAAGGATCGAAAAGATCGCCTCGATCGCGCCCGCAGCACCCAGCAAATGCCCCGTCGCAGATTTTGTCGAGGACATCGTCACTTTGCCCGCGTGCTCTCCCAGCATCCGCTCAACAGCACCCAATTCAATTGTATCCGCCATTGTCGAGGTACCATGCGCGTTGATGTAATCGATATCCTTGGGCTCCAGACCCGCATGGCGCAGCGCCGAACGCATCGACCGCTCTCCGCCCTCGCCATCCTCGGAAGGTGCGGTAATATGATAGGCATCGCCCGACAGGCCATAGCCGATCACTTCTGCATAAATCTTGGCACCGCGCGCCTTCGCGTGCTCGTATTCCTCCAGCACCACGATGCCCGCGCCTTCGCCCATCACAAAACCATCACGGTCCGCATCATAGGGACGGCTCGCCGCCTTCGGATCATCGCCGCGTTTGGTACTCAGCGCCTTACATGCGTTGAAACCAGCAATGCCAATCTCGCAGATCGCCGCCTCCGCACCGCCCGCAACCATCACATCTGCATCGCCAAACATGATCAGACGGCTCGCGTCGCCAATTGCGTGTGCACCCGTCGAACACGCGGTCACCACCGAATGGTTTGGCCCTTTGAACCCGTATTTGATCGACACCTGACCCGAGATCAGATTAATCAGCGCGCCGGGTACAAAGAACGGACTGACCCGCTTGGGGCCCTTCTCCGCCATCATCACGGCGGTATTGGCGATAGAGTTCAGCCCCCCGATCCCCGATCCGATCAAAACACCTGTCCGCTCAAGGCTTTCGCGGTCCTCGGGCATCCATCCTGCGTCCTCGACAGCCTGCTGTGCGGCGGCGAGCCCGAACATGATAAAGGTATCCACCTTACGCTGTTCCTTGGGGACCATGTATTTATCGGCATTGAACGTGCCATCGCTGCCATCGCCCAACGGCACCTCGCAGGCGTATTGCGTGACACAGCGGCTCGCATCAAAACCGGTGATCGGCCCCGCACCGGACTGACAATCCAGAATACGCTTCCAGCTTTCCTCGACCCCGTCCGCCAACGGTGTCACCAATCCCAAACCTGTAACGACAACTCTGCGCATATGCCCTGCCCTTTATATGCCCGCATTTGTCCTCGCTATACCTTGCCGCCGCGACATTATTCAAGTCTTCGGGCACCGACAGGCAGAATTACCCCCGCGTCGCTCAGACCGGTGGTCCCTTGCGGGTCATCAGCAGGACGCGATCTCCCTCGACGCTGCCATCGCGCAATGCACTATAGCCCAGCGTTTCCGCGATGCGGAGCGAGCTTTCGTTCTGCGGCGTGATCATACAGACGGTCCGCCCCGTTACGACGCGGTCAAACCAGTCATGCGCCGCCGCCGCCGCATCAAGCCCGAAACCTTGCCCTTGAAATGCTGGATCCAGCACCCATCCTGCTTCTGGATAAGGATCAAAATCATCCCCCAACCCACGCGATCCAAAGAAAAATCCTGTCTGTCCCGCCATAGTAGGCTGTCCGTGGATCTGCACAGCCCATTGCCCAAAGCCCGCAATCTGCCAATGCCCGGCATTGCGCAAAAACGCATCCCAGCTGCGTGCTCTCGGCCACGGCTTGCCGGTGATATGCGTCACCACTTCCGGCTGCGCCCAGATCTCTGCGAAACGCCCAAAATCCTCCCGACGCATGCCCCTCAGGGTCAAACGTGGGGTATTGATTGTCGGGACGGTTCTGGACATAGGGCACGGCGCTTTCGGTTAGGCGGTAGGTTCGGATCCCAGACTTGGCCCAGCACGCAGCCGCGGACAAGCGACAATTCCCTACCGGAATCAAAAACGGCGCCGATCCGCAGAGCGGGGCGCCGTTTGAGTATTTTATCGCCGAGCTGACCCGGCCAAAACCTGATTTACGAGGCTTCTTTGATGAACTTGACCGCGTCGCCGAAGGTCTGGATGTTCTCGGCTGCGTCATCGGGGATCTCGATGCCGAACTCTTCTTCGAAGGCCATAACCAGCTCGACAGTGTCGAGGCTGTCTGCGCCCAGATCATCGATAAAGGACGCGTTTTCCACGACTTTATCTTCTTCCACACCAAGGTGCTCAACAACGATCTTTTTAACGCGGTCTGCGACGTCGCTCATACTTTAGTCCTCACTTAGCGGGCTTTGCGGCCCCTTTGGGTTTCTGTCCGCCCCAAATGGAAGCGGGGTCAGAAGATGCCCCCTTTCGAGGGGCGGCTATAGATCCTTGCTGTCACAAGGCACGCACCAGATCAAGCGTTCGGATGCGTAATTCTGCGACCCCTTTAGCACAGGGCTGTCTCGAGGCAAATGTTTTCACACGCCTATTACAACATGGCCATACCGCCATTCACATGCAAGGTAGCGCCGGTGACATAGGCGGACTCGGCACTCGCCAGATACACAATCGCTGCCGCGATCTCGTCGGGCGTGCCCATACGTCCCGCAGGGATCTGGGTCATAATTCCCGATTTCTGATCATCGCTGAGCTTGTCCGTCATCGCCGTCGCGATAAAGCCGGGCGCCACTGCATTAACCGTAATACCCCGGCTCGCCACCTCATAGGCCAGACTTTTCGACATCGCGATCATACCCGCCTTGGAGGCGGCATAGTTCGCCTGACCCGGATTGCCCGTCGCGCCGACGATGCTGGAGATATTCACGATCCGCCCCCAGCGCGCTTTCATCATGCCCCGCATCACGCCCTTACACAGCTGGAAAGTCGCCGTAAGGTTCACATCCAGCACCGACTGCCACTCGTCGTCCGACATACGCATAAATAGGTTGTCGCGCGTGATGCCTGCGTTGTTGACCAGAATATCTACCGATCCCATCGCCTCCGCCGCCTGCTTTGGCAGAGCTTTCACTGCGTCCATATCGCTCAGATTGCAGGGCAGCACATGGGCGCGCTCGCCCAACTGGCCCGCCAGCGCTTCGAGTGGCTCGGTCCGCGTACCCGACAGCCCCACGGTGGCCCCCTGAGCGTGCAGTGCACGCGCGATATCTGCGCCAATACCGCCCGATGCTCCGGTCACCAGCGCATTTTTACCCGTCAAATCAAACATATCTCTCTCCCCGATATTTTTCCGATGGTCTGTTGTGGCTCACGCCTCCAACACGGCCTTCACATCCGCCGCAGCACCCACATTGCGCAATGTCGCGTCCTTGCTGATCCGCCGGATCATCCCCGACAGCGCCTTGCCGGCACCGATCTCCCAGAACTCCGTCACACCCTGCTCCACCATCCACTCCACGGAGGACCGCCAGCGCACGCGCCCCGTGATCTGCTGCACCAGCAGATCCACAATTGGCCCCGCACTGTCGACACTGCTGGCCAAGACGTTCGATACCAAAGGCACGCGCGGGTCGTGAAGGGTCACACCAGCCAGCGCCTCTGCCATCTCGTCCGCCGCAGGCTGCATCAGCGCGCAATGAAACGGCGCCGACACCGGCAACGGCAGCGCGCGCTTGGCACCGGCCCCCTTAGCCATCTCGATGGCCCGCTCAACGGCGGCTTTGGACCCCGATATCACATTCTGCGTCGGGTCATTCTCGTTTGCCAGCTGGCACACATCGTCCCCCGCCGCCTGCGCCGCCAGCTTCTCAACATCCTGCGCCGACAATCCCAGAATTGCCGCCATCGCGCCCTGCCCGACCGGCACCGCCGATTGCATCGCAAGACCGCGCGTCCGCAGCAGACGCGCCGTATCGGCCAGCGTGAAAACCCCCGCCGCGCACAGCGCCGAATATTCCCCCAGACTGTGCCCGGCCACAAAGGATGCGCGCGTCACGTCGATACCTTCGGCTTCCAGCGCGCGCATCGCCGCAATCGAGGTGGCCATCAACGCGGGCTGCGCATTCTGCGTCAGTGTCAGCGTCTCGATGTCCCCCTCCCAGATCAGCGCACTCAGCTTTTCCCCCAGCGCCTCGTCCACCTCGTCGAACACCGCTTGAGCGGCGGGATAGGCCTGCGCCAGATCGCGCCCCATGCCGATGGTCTGCGCGCCCTGTCCGGGAAATACAAATGCTGTGCTCATGCCTGCGGCCCTTTGTCTGTTTCGGGCATCGGTTTAGCGAAGCACACCCCGGCTCACAAGAGCGCACAGTATTTGCGCGCTCACGCCCATTGCCCCCCGCCCCTGACGCGTAGATATACTGTCAACGCATAACGGAGGCGCCTATGTCCCTTTCCAACACAAACAACCGCTACGGCAGCGTGACCCGCGCGTTCCACTGGCTCACCGCCCTGCTGGTGATCACGCTGATCCCGGTTGCCATGATCGCCTATGATTTGCCCTACGACACCTCCGAACAGCTGGCGCGCAAGGCGTGGCTCTTCTCGCTGCACAAGACGCTGGGCATCACTGTGTTCTTCGTGGCCCTGTTGCGCATCATCTGGGCGCTGACCCAACCCAAACCCGCATCGCTGCACCCCGAGCGGCGCGCCGAGACATTCCTCGCCGAAACCGCCCACTGGCTGCTCTATGGCTCGCTGGTGCTGGCGCCGCTGTCGGGTTGGATCCACCACGCCGCAACAACCGGCTTCGCGCCGATCTGGTGGCCGCTGGGGCAAAGCCTGCCACTGGTTCCGAAATCCGAAAGCGTCGCGGCCCTGTTTGGCGGATTCCACTGGGTCTTTGGCAAGGTGATGACCGTCACGATTCTGCTGCACATCGCAGGCGCGCTCAAACACCATTTCATCGACAAAGACGCCACCCTGCGCCGGATGACCGGCGGCGCAGCAACACTTCCCGATCTTGCCCCCGCGCGCCACAGCCTGCGTCCGCTGGGTGGCGCGCTGGCGGTCTGGGCGGCCGTGCTGGTGGGCGGATCCGCCTTTGGCGTCTATTCCGGTCAATCCGTCAGCATCCAAGCCGCCACACTGGAGGAGGTCGCGTCCGACTGGACCGTGCAAAACGGCACCATCGGCATCGCGGTCACCCAATTCGGCTCGCAGGTCGAGGGCAGCTTTGCCGACTGGACCGCCAATATCACCTTCGATCCGACCATCCCCAGCGGCACGGCGGGCAGCGTTGAAGTTATTGTCGCCATAGGCTCGCTCACCCTCGGATCGGTTACGGGTCAGGCCATGGGGCCAGATTTCTTTGACGCAGACCAATTTGACACCGCCACCTTCACCGCAGATCTGATCACCGGCGTCGACAGCTCGATCGCCGAAGGCACCCTCACCCTGAAAGGAACTTCCGTACCCGTCTCCATGCCCTTCCGTCTCTCGATCGACGGCGAGGGAGAGCTGGCCAACGTCACAGCCGAGCTGACCCTCGACAGGCTGGATTTCGGCATCGGCGCGAACATGCCCGACGAAAGCTCGCTCGCCTTTGCGGTGGACGTCAACATCGACCTTACTGCGGTACGTCCTCAGGACTGACCCGCACCGCAGATCCTGCCACGAAAAAAGGGCCGCAGCGGATATCCCCTGCGGCCCTTGTCTTTATTCATCAGTCGAGATTACTCAGCCTTCATCGCTTCCAGCGAAATCGTCACCTGCACTTCATCGCTCACGAAGGGCGCGAAGTTGCCGACGTTGTAATCAGACCGCAGCAGTGTCGTTGTGGCGTTGAAACCGGCCCATGGCTTGTTCTCCATCGGATGATCCGACGCCTGATTCAGCTTGGCATCCAGAACGACCGACTTTGTAACGTCGTTCATTGTCAGATCGCCCGTGATCAACGCAGTATCGTCGCCGGTGACTTCGACGCCGGTGGAGGTGAACGTGATCATGTCGTCGTCAGTCGCACCAAAGAAATCATCCGACATGAAATGCTGCTCGCGCGCTTCCCAGCCTGTGAACATGGATTTGGTTGGCATTGACACGCTCACCGTCGAGTTGGCGGGCTCTTCCTGGTCAAACATGATTTCACCCTCAAAGCCTGAGAACATGCCGTAGGTTGTGGAAAAGCCAAGGTGATTATACGAGAACAGAACCTGGCTGTGGCTGGAATCCAGCACGTATTTATCTGCTGCCAGCGCCATAGAGGCGGTTGCAGACATCAAGGCGGCGAGAACGAATGATTTCATATTAGGTACTCCTTAAGTTTCCTTAAGGTCATAATTGGGGCAAAGCGGGTATTTCTCAATCCTACATCATCAAACAGTTTGTGCGCGCGAATGAACACGCGCGGAAATCAGCCGCCCGCCAGCAGGGGGTGGAATCTTCAGGCAAGCTTGCCAAGATCCCGCAACGATGTCAGCAACGCCGCATGGGCTTTCGCATCGCTCAGCGATATCTCGGCCAGCAACCGCTCTCCCTTGCTCCAGAATATAATGTGGCGACCGTGCAGGTCTACGGCATGCAGGTCAGCGAAGGCGCAGCGCTCGATCACCTGCTTTTGCTCGGAGGGACCGGAACGCATTACACGGATCTCGCCGCGGGCAACGTCCACTTCAACCGACGGCGCGACGACCGGCAGGCTGCCCAACCACATTGCCACGGCGCCGAAGCCCGCAAAAATCGACAAAGCCAGCTTGAACAGCATGACATCGCTTTCCCACGACGCGCCCGGTGCCACCCAGACAAACACCGCCACCAGCGCCAGCGACACGGCCCCCAATTTGAGTGCAAACCGCATCAGAAAGCGGCTGCCGTTGAGCACGTAGGTAATCCCCTTTGCCGGAGGCGTCTCAAACGCATAATCTGCTGAAAGGCTCATTTATACGTCCTCGTGTCTGTTTGACTACCCATATCCGCTTGATTAACCATGTCTGCTGAATGAGACGAAAGCGCGGCAAGGCGTGGGCAGTTGCGCGGCAATTGAACGATGATCGCCCCATGCCCCATCCCCGCTTGCGCTGCGCCTGAAACGGTGTATGTAGGCCACTCCTTTGCGAAACGAATTAACCGCGCAGACTCTCGTGACGGGGCCGCAAAGGATTATGCCCCGCCTATGAAATGCGCCCAGACATAAGTGGAGCACACATGCCGCTATATGAGCATGTAATGATCGCACGCCAGGACTTGTCCAATACACAAGCCGAAGGCCTGATCGAACATTTCGGTACCGTCCTGTCCGACAACGGCGGGACACTCGTGGACAGCGAGTATTGGGGCGTCAAAACGATGGCCTATAAAATCAACAAGAACCGCAAGGGCCACTATGCCTTCCTGCGCTCCGATGCACCGGCCATCGCCGTGCAGGAGATGGAACGCCTGATGCGCCTGCATGAGGATGTCATGCGCGTTCTGACCATCAAGATGGACGAGCACAAAGAGCTGCCCTCCGTTCAGATGCAAAAACGCGACGAGCGCCCTGAGCGCCGTGAGCGCCGTTGATTTTGGCTTGAAGAAAAGGACATAACCCATGGCTACCAAACCATTTTTCCGCCGCCGCAAAGTCTGCCCCTTCTCGGGCGACAACGCACCGGCGATCGACTACAAAGACACACGACTGCTCCAGCGCTATATCTCCGAGCGCGGCAAGATCGTGCCATCCCGCATCACCGCAGTCTCCGCGAAAAAGCAGCGTGAATTGGCCCGTGCCATCAAACGCGCCCGCTTCCTCGCCCTGCTGCCCTACGCAGTGAAATAAGGAGTAGAATACATGCAAGTCATCCTTCTCCAGCGCGTCGCAAAACTGGGCCAGATGGGCGACGTCGTCGACGTCAAGCCGGGCTATGCACGCAACTATCTGCTGCCACAGCAAAAGGCGCTTTCGGCGTCAAAAGCCAACATCGAAGCGTTCGAGGGTCGCAAGGCCCAGCTTGAGGCCGATAACCTTGAGACCAAGAAAGAAGCAGGAGAGATGTCGGCCAAGCTTAACGGTCAGCAGTTTATCGTGATTCGTTCCGCCTCCGACGCAGGTGCGCTTTACGGTTCCGTCACCACCCGTGACGCGGCCGAATCTGCCACCGCCGAAGGCTTCACGGTCGACCGGAAGCAGGTCGTGCTGACAGCGCCGATCAAATATCTCGGCATCCACGAGGTACAGGTAACACTGCACCCCGAGGTCGTCGCCACGATCGAGCTGAACGTCGCGCGCTCCCCCGAAGAGGCCGAGCTGCAAGCTGCCGGTAAATCTATTCAGGAACTCGCAGCGGAAGAAGAAGCCGCAGCAGATTTCGAGATTTCCGAACTGTTCGACGATCTGGGCTCTGCCGCGAACGACGATGATGATCTGGCGCCATCCGCCGGTGTCTCGCCCAGCGATACGCCCGACAACATGGTAGACGGCGCGCGCGACTAACCGACGCTGACATCTGGTGTGAAATTAAAACGCCGCGCATCCCTGCGCGGCGTTTTTTTGTGCCAGCTGGATCAATCCAATGGGCGGAAGACTGCCGTAGGGCGCGCATCCACCTTGCTAAGCCATAGCGGACGATTTTACGTAGCGGCATATCAACGATCACGGATTCCCCCCATGCCTGCTCTTTATCGTCGCAGCTTTCTCCTCAGTGGCGTGTCATTCCTTGCCGCCTGTAGCTCCGGGCGCCCTGATGCTGCTCCCACCGCCCCGCTCGCCCTGCCCCTCCACCCCAACGAAACGATGGCCCTGCGCGCCTCGATCAACCAGTGGGCCGACCACTACGAGGTGCCCCGCACCCTCGTACACCGTCTGGCCATCCGCGAAAGCACCCACAATCCCGCTGCCCGCAATGGCCCCTACTACGGCCTGCTCCAGATCCTGCCGGAGACCGCCCGAGGCATGGGTTTCACCGGCGCGCCCAATGATCTGCTCAACGCGGATACTAATCTGAAATACGCGGTGCGCTATTTGCGCGGGGCATGGCTGCTGTCCGACGGAGATCATGGAACGGCCATAAGTTGGTACGCGCGTGGTTATTATTTCGAAGCAAAGCGCCGGGGTATGCTGGTCGAGACCGGACTACGCTCCGGCTGACGCCATACACTGCGTCGGCGGCTAAAGCAGCGAATACCGGCCACCCTCTAGGTTCTGTCTCTGGCCACGAGCGACGCCGCCATCGCCGGAAACGCACAATCACCCCAGATAAACACTATCTGGCGCAAGCGCGTGATGCGTGACCGCTCGGCTTAAATGAAGAATTGATCGTAGAATTCATGGTCTGATCAACGGCCCTTCTTCAACGAAAAAGGGCCATGACATCATGCCATGGCCATTTTGCTATAGGTTTTGATCAAAGATCAGGCGTCTTCTTCGAGCGCCTCAACGGCTTTTTGCAGATCATCCTTGGAGACTTCTTTCTCCGTCACGGTCGCCTGCTCGAACACGTAGTCGACAACCTTGTCCTCGAAAATCGGCGCGCGCATCTGCTGCTGCATCTGCTGGTTTTGCTGAACAAATTCAAAGAACTGGCGCTCCTGACCGGGGTACTGGCGCGCCTGGTTCATGATCGCTTGGGTCATCTCGGCATCCGTCACCTCGACCTCGGCCTTCTGTCCCAGCTCGGCCAGCAACAGGCCCAGACGCACGCGGCGTGTCGCGAGCGTCTTGTGCTCTTCCGTAGTCTCGATCTCGGGGTGATCGTGGCCTTGGACATCAGGGTTCTCCTCATGCCACAGCTGGTGTGCAATCTGACCCGCTTCGGCTTCGAGCAGCGACGGCGGCAGCTCAAAATCGACCATCTTGTCCAACGCATCCAGCAGACCGCGCTTCATGATTGCGCGTGAGGCGCCCAGATACTCGGCCTCCAGACGCTCGCCAATCTGCACTTTCAGTGCGGCAAGGTCTTCGGCACCAAACTTGGCGGCCATCTCGTCGTTGATCTCGGCCGCGACAGCTTCCTTCACCTCTTTGATGGTGCAGCTAAACACGGCTTCTTTGCCCTTGAGATGCTCGGCCTGATAATCGTCGGGGAAGTCGACGGTGACGTCTTTTTCCTCTTCGGCCTTCACGCCTACCAGTTGCTCTTCGAAACCGGGGATGAAGGAGTTCGAGCCCAGCACCAGCGGGTAGTCCTCGGCAGAGCCGCCTTCAAACGCTTCGCCGTCAACCTTGCCCACGAAATCCATCACGACCTGATCGCCGTCTTTGGCTTTCGAGCCCTTCTTTCGTGCTTTGAAATCCTGTGCGGTTTCGGCCAGCGAGGCCAGTGCTTCGTCGATAGAAGCATCATCCGCCTTCACGACCATTTTCTCAAGCGTGATCGTGCTCAGATCCACATCCGGAATCGCGGGCAGCTTCTCGTAGGACATCGACACTTCGACGTCATCGCCCTCTTTCCAGTCGTCATTGGTCATCTTGACGTCAGGTTGGGTCGCAGGACGGTCGCCGGTCGATTCAAAGTGCTCGTTCATCGCGCCGTCGATGGCTTCCTGCATCGCTTCGCCCAGAACCTTGGGGCCAAACTGCTTTTTCAACAGCGGCATCGGCACTTTGCCTTTGCGGAAACCCTTCATCTCGACGTCCGGCTGCGCTTCTTTAAGCTTGGCCATCACCTTGTCGTCCAGCTCGGCGGCCGTCAGCGTGATGTTATAGCCGCGTTTCAGACCTTCGTTCAGCGTCTCTTTGACCTGCATGTGTGCTCCATAGCGTTTGGCCGCGCATTGATACGCGGGCGAAAAATTTGTGTTCTTCTAGGGGCCGGAACCGTGAGGTGCAAGCACCGTTTCATCCACGCACTCGAAAGAACCCGGCCCCAAGCACCTCATGCTTCGCAATCTGCATCAGGGAAAGCAAAAATGTCGACCTGACCTGTCTTTCAACTCCGCTTGAACGATGTGGCGAAACGCCCAAAGTTGGGGATCCAAAATGGCTATGAAAAATTTTTTTTAATCTCAAACTACCCGACCAGACTGTGCATCCGCGATCATGTGTACGGTCATTTCTCGCAATAATTGTGACGCTCACGTTTCATTTGGACGATTTGCCACGCCGACTGTTCCGCGCAACGATGCTATGCTAAAATTCCGTCTTTTGAATGTCGTCGCACAGCTGACGAACTCAGGGTGTGCGCAGTTCTTCGTACTCAAAAATTTTATTTGTAAATCAAATAACTAGAACGCTTCAACGGAGATTGCTTGACCCCTTGAACCAGCGCTTATAGCCTTTTTAAAAATTCAATCATTTATTAGGAATTCCAGCATGAACAGCCAAGCGAGCTCCGACACCATCACCGACAATAATTTTCGGTCGCGTATTCGCGACAGGTACTCTGTGGATGAGGCCGAAGTCATCGACCTGCTTTCTGAGCATATCAAACTTTCGGACGCGGACCGCTCCAAGGTCGCGGCAGCAGGGGCGCAATACGTAGACCGCGTGCGCAAAGAGACGTCGCCGTCCATGATGGAAGCATTTCTGGCTGAATACGGCCTTTCGACCGAAGAAGGCGTAGGCCTTATGTGTCTGGCCGAAGCTTTGCTGCGGGTGCCTGATGCGGAAACGATCGACGATCTGATCGAAGACAAGATCGCGCCCTCCAATTGGGGCGCGCATCTTGGTCACTCGTCCTCGTCACTCGTCAATGCCTCCACTTGGGCGCTGATGCTAACAGGTCGCGTTCTGGACGATGATCCAAAAGGCCCCACCCGTGTGTTGCGCAGTCTGGTCAAGCGGATGGGCGAGCCGATCGTGCGCAAGGCCGTGGCACAGTCCATGCGTATCCTAGGCCGTCAGTTCGTTTTGGGCCAAACCATTCAGGAAGGGATGAAGAACGCCCGTTCCGAGGAGGAAGAGGGGTACACCTATTCCTACGATATGCTAGGCGAAGCGGCGCGTACGGATGCGGATGCAAAACGGTATCAGCAGGCCTATTCGGACGCGATCACGACAATTGCCAAAGCCGCGAAAGGCGATGTGCGCTCCAGCCCCGGTATTTCGGTCAAGCTGTCGGCCCTGCACCCGCGCTATGAGTACACTCACAAATCAACCGTGATGCGTGAACTGGTGCCCCGCGCGCTTGAACTGGCCAAACAGGCCGCAAAAGCAAACATCGGGTTCAACATCGACGCCGAAGAGCAGGACCGTCTCGATCTGTCGCTGGATGTGATCGAGGCAATGCTGTCTGATCCGGACCTTGCAGGATGGGACGGTTTTGGCGTCGTGGTGCAGGCTTACGGTCGTCGGGCGGCCCCGGTCATCGAGACACTGTATGACATGGCCGAGCGGTTAGACCGCAAGATCATGGTCCGCCTAGTCAAAGGCGCCTATTGGGACACCGAGATCAAGATCGCCCAAGAGCTTGGCGTCGAGCGGTTTCCTGTCTTTACCCGCAAAATCAACACCGATTTAAGTTATATGGCCTGCGCGCAGATGCTGATGGACCGTCGTGACCGGATCTATCCGCAATTCGCGACACATAACGCGCACACCTGTGCGGCCGTGGTCGCAATGGCGGGCAACGACAAGGACAGCTTCGAGTTTCAGCGCCTGCACGGTATGGGTGAATCGTTGCACGAGATCGTCAAAGAGGCCGAAGGCACGCATTGCCGCATTTATGCGCCTGTGGGTGCGCACCGGGATCTGCTCGCCTACCTCGTCCGCCGTTTGCTCGAAAATGGTGCGAATTCGTCCTTCGTGAACCAGATCGTCGATAAATCCATTCCGTCCGTCGCGATTTCCAAGGATCCCGTGGACGAGGTTGAGGCGTTGGGCACCCAAGTGGCGAACCCGACCATCATGCAGCCGCATGAGCTGTTCTCGCCCGACCGCCGCAACTCAAAGGGCTTCCGCGTCAACGAACCTGCGTCGATCCTGCCGTTGCTGGCCGCGCGCGAGGATTTCGCGGATAAGAAATGGACCGGGCGCCCCATGGTCGCCGGGATTGACGCGCCAAAGGGCCCTGCCCGTAATGCGGTATCGCCCGCTGATGGTGACCGCGTTGTCGGCACTGTCCATGAGGCGACACCAGACGAAGTTGATGCCGCTCTGGAGGCCGCACAGGCCGGGTTCAAAAGCTGGTCCGAGACGCCGGTCAGCGAGCGTGCGAACATTTTACGAAAAACGGCAGATCTCTACGAGCAGCACACGGCCGAGTTGACCGCGATCACCACGCGCGAGGCTGGTAAAACCTTGCTCGACGGGATTGCAGAGGTGCGCGAAGCGGTTGATTTCCTGCGCTATTATGCCAACGAATCCGAGCGTCTTGAGGACGAGTCACCAGGCAATTCGCTCGGTATCTTCGTTTGTATCAGCCCATGGAATTTCCCGCTGGCGATTTTCTCCGGGCAAGTCGCGGCCGCGCTGGCCGTGGGGAACGCAGTGATCGCGAAACCCGCCGAACAGACGCCTATCATTGCGACCCGCGCGGTCGAATTGATGCGGGAGGCCGGATTGCCCGAAGCGGCGCTGCAACTGCTGCCGGGGGATGGCCCGACCGTCGGCGGTCCGCTCACAAGTGATCCGCGCATCGCGGGTGTCTGCTTTACCGGGTCCACAGAGGTGGCACAGATCATCCATAAGGCGCTGGCAAAGAACGCCGGTGCAGATGCGGTGCTGATCGCGGAAACCGGCGGGCTGAACGCGATGATCGTCGATTCGACTGCCCTGACGGAGCAGGCGGTACGCGACATCCTGATCTCGTCCTTCCAGTCTGCCGGTCAACGCTGCTCAGCCTTGCGGATGCTCTACGTGCAGGAAGAAGCCAAAGAGCGCCTGACCGAAATGCTGTACGGTGCGATGGATGCGCTGGTGATCGGTGACCCTTGGTCCACGGATGTGGATGTGTCTCCGGTCATCGATGCCGAGGCCAAGCAGACCATCATGGATTACGTGGCACAGCATGAACAGGCGGGAACACTGCTCAAGAAACTCGATGCGCCGACGGGGGGGACCTATGTCACCCCGGCGGTCGTCAAGGTCAACGGCATTGCAGATATGGAGCGTGAAATCTTTGGTCCCGTCCTGCATGTGGCCACATTCAAGGCGCGCAATATCGACAAGGTGGTGGATGAAATCAACGACCGCGGCTATGGTCTGACGTTCGGGCTGCACACGCGGATCGACGACCGCGTACAACAGATCGTGGAGCGTATTCAGGTCGGCAATGCCTACGTGAACCGCAACCAGATCGGTGCGATCGTCGGCAGCCAACCCTTCGGTGGCGAAGGCTTGTCCGGGACCGGACCAAAGGCGGGCGGCCCACACTATCTGACGCGTTTCCGGCGGGTCGGCAAAGCCGACGCAGATGACGCGCCGCACGGTATCCACGTCGAGCGCGAGGCAGTCGAGGCTGCGATGGAGAAAATCGATGCCCGCAACTGGGCCGCGCGGCTGGACCGCGTTTCGGTTCTGCGGGCTGCTTTGACGGGGCGTACCGGTATCGTGCGCAAGGCGCTGGCGGAAACCGCGGCCTTCGATACGACACCGCAGACGCTGCCAGGCCCGACAGGGGAAAGCAACCGCTTGCGGATGTACCCGCGCGGCACGGTATTGTGTCTTGGTCCAACACCAGAGATTGCAGTTGCACAGGCCATTCAGGCTCTTGGCGCAGGTTGCGGCGCATTGATCGTCGTGCCCGGTGCGGCATCCTCGATGGCGGGTGCCCTAACCGCGGCGGGAGCACCGGTGGTGGCCCTCGATGGCACGCTTGATCCTGAATGGCTGACCGATCTGGAAGGGTTTGGCGTGGTTTCGGCCACAGGCGCGTCCGATTGGACCCGAAGCCTACGCATTGCCCTTTCGCAACGCGATGGTGCGATCCTGCCCTTGGTGACCCAGACCATTGCGCCGGACCGCTATATTCTTGAGCGTCACCTGTGCATCGATACGACAGCGGCGGGCGGCAACGCCAGCCTGCTTGCAACGACATCATGATCCGACAGGAGTAATGCCCGACCTGAGCGGCAGCGCGTTCTACGTTGTCGCTCAGGCAAGCCTAATAGCCAAAACAGGAGATATACGATGTCATCCGATGATACAAAGCCGCGACAACCGAGCTTCGGTCTCGCACTCGTGCCGGTGGTGCTCACGCTGCTAGTTTTGGGGATACAGCTGTTCTATTTCGGCGATTTCACCCCGCATATCCCTCTCGCCATTGGTTTAGCGATCACCTCAATCGTGGGCGTATATCTGGGCCACGACTGGGGCAAAATCGAAGACGGTGTATTCCGTGTTATCAACGTATCGCTACCGTCCGTTTCCGTCCTGATCGTGGTCGGCATGATCATCGGGGTCTGGATTGCCTCCGGCACCGTGCCTTCGCTGATTTACTATGGCCTGCTGATCCTGTCGCCCGAGATATTCCTCGCCGCATCGATGATCATGTGTGCCGTCGTCTCGGTCTCTCTGGGGACGTCTTGGGGGACCGTGGGTACAATCGGTCTGGCGCTGATGGGGATCGGTGCGGGTTTTGATGTACCGGTCTACTGGACCGCGGGTGCAGTCGTGTCGGGCGCCTTCTTCGGTGACAAGATCTCGCCTCTGTCGGATACAACAAATCTGGCACCGGCCGTGACGGGTGTGAATCTTTTCGACCACATCAAAAACATGATGCCGACGACCGTACCCGCGATGTTGATCGCGTTGGGTATCTATACTTGGGCCGGATTTACGTTAATCGACGAAAACGGAACCTCGTTCGAGCGGATCGACAGCATTACCACCGCTTTGAACGATAACTTCGCCATCTCGGTCTGGCTGTTGGCCCCTGCCCTCGTTGTGATCGTTCTGGCGGTTATGAAAAAGCCGCCGATCCCCTCGCTGTTTGCAGGGGTCGTGGTCGGCGCGATCACTGCGATGGTTGCCCAAGGCGCGTCGCTTCACGATGTGTTTGGCTACGCCAACGGCGGTTATTCCATCGATACCGGCATTCCTGACATCGACAGCCTGCTGAACCGGGGCGGCATCCAATCTATGATGTGGACGATCTCTCTGATCCTGATCGCTCTGGGCTTTGGTGGCGCATTGGAGCGGACGGGGTGTCTACGCGCAATCATCGCCAAGATTCTGTCAAAGGTTCATTCCTTTGCCGGCGTTCAGACCGCGGCAATCGCCACGTCGACAGCGACCAATCTGGTCGCGGGTGATCCCTATCTGTCAATTGCATTGCCGGGCCGCATGTACGCGCCGGTCTACCGGGGGATGGGCTATTCCACGCTGAACCTCAGCCGTGCGATCGAAGAAGGCGGTACACTGATGTCCCCGCTTATTCCCTGGAACGCGGGCGGTGCCTTTGTGATCTCCGCGCTGGGTCTGGGCGTGATCGACGGGAATTTCGAGAACCTTCTGTACATCCCGTTGGCCTTTGCGTGCTGGCTCACACCCGTGATCGGTATCTCTTATGCGTGGCTGGGTCTGTTTTCGCCCCGCGCCAGCGATGCGGAAATTCAGGACTGGAAGGACAATGATCATTCCGTCGCTGACATGAGTGAGTTCGGGTATGAAGATCCGTTCAAAGGATCCAACCAAAAGGCCGCTCCTGCCGAGTGATGTGCCGCCTGTACCACAAAGACCTGCGCCCGATCTGGGCGCAGGTCTTTCGTTTAAGCGACTGTTACCACATTTAAAACCAGCGCTATTCCTGTCACGGGTCCGCTGGATCGGATACTCCCCACGTCAAGGGGAAATTTGTCTTGTCCGGCCATCCGATCAGGATGATCCGGACGACGAGCCGCCTGTGCAGCTGTGAATGTAGCCATTCACTCAAGAACAGAAATACCGACTCCTTGGTTGCGCGAATACGAGAAAGAGCTGTCCCTTACACCGGGATTACGATCTTCTGATCGTGTTCGGGCGCCTCAAGCTGAAGATGATTATCCTCAAGCACGAGAATATTCTCTGCCCCGATGATATCGCTTTTCGTCTTATAGCCGATGACATTCTCGACGGGCATATCCAGATGGCGCGCCAACAGCATCGTCTCTTCGGATGAGAAATTAGTCAGACCGCGCGCGATTTCTTCGCCAGCTTCGTTATAAACGTGCAAAACGTCGCCCTTCACAAAATCACCCTGGAGCGAAATAATCCCCGTCCGGGTGATCCCGCGTTTCTTGTTGGCGATCCCTTGCGCAATTTCATCCGTGACGACGAGCGTGCCGGAAACCTGTAGTCGGTTGCTGAGCCATACTTTCAACGGCGATGCTGTCTCACCCCGCACTAGGCAGCGTGTAAAGCGCCGCTCTTTGTTGAGAACGGACGAGACCGGCCGCTCGATGATGCCTTCAGCGATGATCGTCTCCACGCCCGCATTTTGGGCCATATTCGCCGCATGCATTTTCGTGAGCATGCCACCGCTGCCCAGAGCGCTGATACCTGTTGTCGATTCCAGATGGACGCTCACGTCGTCGATTTCATGAATGAAAGTCGCGTCCGCCTCTGACGGATCGCGGTCATAGAGACCCTCGACACTGGTCAGAATGATCAGTTCATCCGCTTCGACCATTTGGGCCACCTTGGCCGACAAACGGTCATTGTCACCAACCCTGAGGTCGCGTGTCGCAACTGAATCGTTCTCATTGATGACCGGCATAATGTCGTTTTCGAACAATCGCAGCATGGTGTTTTTGATGTTCAAAAACCGGCGCCGATCTTCCATATCTTCGACAGTCACCAGCATCTGTGCCACTTCCAGACCGTACTCTGATGCGACCTGGCGGTAGGCATTCATCAACAGTGGCTGACCACAGGCGGCGGCAGCCTGTTTGTCCAAGACGCCCGCATCCTCGGGTCGTTTGCCGACCATATTCAGCCCCAGCGCAACCGAACCAGAGGAGGTCAAAATAATGTTATGACCTTCCCGTTGAAGCTGTGCCAGATCACTCAGCAGACCGTTCATGAACGCATAGCGCAACGTGAGATTATCACTGTTGGCGAGCAGGCTCGATCCGATTTTGACTACGATCTTCTTCTTCGTCGACATGTAATTTCTCCGTTATATACTTGTAATAAAGGTAAATCACTAACCGTTTGCGTCCTCGGACGCAGCCGTATAGCAAGACCTCGTTGCGGCGTTGGGGTTTCGTATAACACACGACCCACATGCAAATGCAAACAGGTTGCGGCAGTGCAGCGCAAAACCTTACCCGCGTGCCCCCTTTTGGCGCCGCTGAAATTTCACCGGCCGATCCGGCACTGCACCGACAGAGTACGGGACGACGTGTGCTGGAACAGGCTGAAGAAAAGGAGACCGAAATTGAAGATACTTTTGATAGGATGTGGCAAGATGGGCGGTGCGATGTTGCGCCAATGGGTCAATCACGACGGCAACCAGTTCACGGTCGCAGATCCGGCAGTCACCGACCTGCCCGACGGCACAACTCATGTGACGAAAGCGACATCGCTGCCCACCGCAGAATTTGACGTCATCGTCATCGCGATCAAACCACAAATGATTGCTGAATTGCTGCCCGACTACATCCCTGCCCTGAAACCCGGCGGTTGTTTTGTCTCGATCGCGGCAGGTTGCAGTATCGCGACGTTGGCCGACATCGTCGGCGATGCGGCTATCATCCGCGTGATGCCCAATATGGCTGCGATGGTCGGAATGGGCGTTTCAGGCCTTTATGCCAATCCCAACTGCGCGGACCAGCAGGTCACTGAGGTCGCGGCGTTCATCGCACAGACAGGCCGCTGCGTGACGCTTGCCAGCGAGGACGAAATTGACCGCCTCACCGCAGTGAGCGGAAGCGGGCCGGGATATGTTTTCGAGATCATGCGCAGCTATGTTGACGCTGCCAAGGGTTTGGGTTTCGACGAACAAACGGCCCGCGCGCTGGTATTCGATACCATCACTGGCACTGTCGAAACCGCCCGGCAGTCCGATGCCTCGCTGGAGGATTTGCGAAATTCGGTGACCAGCAAAAACGGTACGACACAGGCCGGGCTGGACGAGCTGCGGCGCGGCGGCCAGCTGGATTCGCTGTTGAATGACACCGTGCAGGCCGCGTACCGACGTGCTGGCGAACTGAAATAAGGGATGCGCGACAGGCGCAGCAGACAGGAGAGATGACATGAACGATATGAGCACCGATACGAACCAGACCGACGTCACAGCGACGGTCGCAAACCTTGGGCAAAAGGCAAAAGCTGCGGCACAACAGCTTGCTCTGGCGACCGCTGACCAGCGAAACCTGGCGTTGAACGAAGCCGCAAAAGAGCTGCGCGCGCGAACTGACGCGATTTTGGCTGCGAACGCAAAGGACCTCGACGGTGTAAGTGGCAAGGATGCCGCGTTTATTGATCGCCTTACCCTGACGGAAGACCGCGTGGCCGCCATGGCAGACGCCGTTGACGCCATCGCCGCTCAGAGCGACCCACTGGGCCGGACCCTCGCAACCTTTGACCGGCCCAACGGTCTGAAGATCGACCGGGTCAGTGTGCCCATTGGTGTCATCGCGATGATCTACGAGTCGCGTCCCAACGTCGGCTCGGACGCCGGTGCACTCTGCGTGAAATCCGGCAACAGCGTCATCCTGCGCGGCGGCTCAGAGAGCCTCCATTCCTCACGCGTCATCGTCGCATGTCTGGCAGCGGGCCTTAAGGCGGCGGGTCTGCCCGAGGATGCCGTTCAACTGGTCGACACCCGCGACCGCGAGGCCGTCAAACTGCTGTTGCACAGCACCGACACCGTCGATCTGGCCATCCCGCGTGGGGGGCGCGGGTTGGTATCGCTGGTCCAGAAAGAGGCACGCGTGCCGACGCTGCTGCACCTCGATGGCAACAACCACAGCTATATCCACGGAAGCGCAGACCTCGAAAAAGCCGTTGGGATTGTCCAAAATGCCAAAATGCGCCGGACCGGAATCTGTGGCGCGACCGAATGTGTCGTGATCGACCGCGCCGTCGCACCTCGTGTGCTGCCGCTCTTGGCTGCGGCCCTCACCGACTGCGAACTGCGCGGTGACGCCGAAGCACAATCCATTCTGCCAGACATTGCCGCCGCGACCGAGGAAGACTGGGACACAGAATACCTCAGCAATATCATGTCTGTAAAGATCGTCGGCGTTCTAGACGAAGCCATCGCATTTGTGCAAGACCATTCTTCAGGCCACACGGATGCAATCATCGCAGAGGACAGCCAAGCTGCAAAACGCTTTATGAGCGCTATTGATTCAGCGGTCGTGATGCACAACGCGTCAACGCAGTTTGCGGACGGGGGTGAGTTTGGCATGGGCGCCGAAATTGGTATTGCCACCGGAAAAATGCACGCGCGCGGCCCCGTCGGGGCGGAGCAGTTGACAAGTTTCAAATATCTGGTCTTCGGCAGCGGTCAGCAACGCGCGTAGGCTTTGAGCTGCCGCGGCCGCGCGAAGCTGACAGTGCGGTTGTCGGCTGATCCTCTGCGCTTCGGGCTCAGGCTCTGGCGCTAAATGATTGAAATAAACTTGGTTGTACTTTTGTTGGCTTCCGCTAAGTCTAACGCTCATTAGCGACAAGTAACGTCGTTTTTGGCCCCTGACTTCCACGCGAGTGGTGCGGTGGGCCAGCTTTTTCAGAGATCGGCGCGACATGGACGATCTCTGAGCAAGCACAACGAGACAAAACCGCCATCAATTCTGGCGAGAACTATGAAGGAAAAATATATGATGAAATCTTATCTTTACGGTGCCGCATTTGCAGCACTCGCGGCACCCTCGGCGCTTCTGGCGCAAGAGCAGTGTGGTGAAGTAACCATTACGGAAATGAACTGGGACTCGGCGGCGATCGTTACTGCGGTCTCGAAGTTCCTGATGGAGCAGGGATACGGCTGTGATGTAACGGCGGTTCCCTCCGACACGACACCCGCTGTCACGTCATTGTCCGAGAATAACGAACCAGACATCGTGACCGAGTTGTGGACCAACTCTACCGGTGATGTGTACGTCAAACTCAAAGAAGAAGGCCGCATCGAAGAGCTGGGCAGCGTGCTTGATCCGGGCGGCGTAGAGGGTTGGTGGATCCCGACATACCTCGTCGAAGCGCATCCCGAGCTTGCGACAATCGAGGGCGTGATGGCAAACCCCGAACTGGTGGGCGGCATGTTCAACAACTGCCCCGACGGCTGGGGTTGCCGCATTGCGAACGACAATCTGATCCGCGCCTACGGCATGGAAGAGGCGGGGCTGGAAATCTTCAACCACGGCTCGGGCGAGACACTATCGACGTCCATGGCCGCCGCTTATCAGGACGAGCAGCCGTGGTTCGGCTACTACTGGGGTCCGACGACACCGCTGGGCAAATTCGATATGACCAGTGTCGATATGGGTGCGTATGACGAAGAAGCACATGCCAACAACCAGAACGTCGACACCGATAACCCGCAGCCGTCGTCCTTTCCATCCGCACCTGTTCTGACAGTTGCGACGAAAGACTTTGTCGAGCGGAACCCGGAAGTCGCCGAGTTGATGAGCAACGTGTCCTTTAAGACAGACACCATGAGTGCTGTGCTGGCGTGGAAGCAAGACAACAATGCCTCCAACGAGGAAGCGGCTGTCTATTTCCTGCAAAACAACGCGGATGAGTGGAGCACTTGGATCAACGATTCCGCGCGCGAAAAGCTGGCGGCGTTGCTTCAGTAACAAAAGCCGCCCTCCCCTGCATATGGCCGATTTATTGGCAAAGGCGGGGGGCGTGGCAGCATTCGACAGGGGCAGGTTCGTGTAACCCGCCCCTGTTGTGTATTCAAAGAACAAGAGAATGGACCAGCAACCGGTCCGGATGAGGGACAGATGGCGACTTACGATTTCGTATTCGACGGGCTTGGCTTGCGAAACTGGTGCGGAGAGAGTGGTGATGACGGCGGCGGAATGCAGTCGATGGCACAACTGCTGGCCCAAACCTCGGGCGAGGAAGCAGAGACTTCCGTTATGGACACGCCGTTTCCCTCGATGGACGCCCTGCACGAGGCCTGCCCGTCGTTCCCGCAATCGCGTGAGCTGACCAGCGGGCTTGAGCAAGGGTTTCTCGCGATCAAGGACAGTCTTAAGGTCGTCCTCGATCCGCTGACCCAACCGCTCAGCTGGACGCTTGAAAACGCCCTGTGGATTATGCAGGCGGTGCCGTGGTTCATCATGATCCCGCTGTTGATGGCAATCGCGTATGCCGTCAGCCGCTCAATCAAACTGGTCGGGTTGGTTGTGCTGTGTTTCAGCTTTCTGGGTTTCGTCGACTATTACGATTACACCATGCAGACGCTTGCGATCATATTTGTCTGTGCCTTCATCTGCGTCCTGCTTGGGGTGCCCATCGGCATTGCGATGTCACGAAGTGACCGCGTTCAGAGGACCATGATCCCCGTGCTGGATATGCTCCAAACCCTGCCGCCGTTCGTGTATCTGATCCCGCTGATCTTCCTGTTTTCGGTGACGGAGCCAAAGCTTTACGGCATCGCTATCATTCTCTACGCCATCGTGCCGGTTGTGCGCCTGACCGATCTGGGAATACGGCTGGTAGATCCTGACGTGATCGAGGCTGCGGACGCTTTTGGCATGACCAAACGGCAAAAGCTGTTCAACGTACAGATCCCGCTGGCCCTGCCCAACATCATGGCGGGTGTGAACCAGACCATCATGATGAGCCTGGCAATGGTCGTGATCGCCTCGCTGGTCTCCGCGCCGGGTCTGGGCGTGCTGGTCCTGCGCGGTATCCGCTCGCTGGAACTGGGCGTTGGCCTGCTGTCGGGTCTTGGCATCGTGCTGCTGGCGATCATTCTGGACCGCGTGACCAAGGCGGCGCTTGCCCGCATCAATGCCGGCCAATCGCGTTAAGGGGATCAGGAATATGAAAAACGACATGACAGATACAGAGATCAAAATTTCGATCCGCAAGCTGTACAAGATCTTCGGCGATGCCCCCGGCCCGGCGCTGCAACACGTCCGCGATGGCATGGGAAAGACCGAACTTCTTGAATCGCATAGCCATGTTCTGGGTTTGCGCGATATCAACATCGACATACCTGCGGGCAAAACCACGGTCATCATGGGGCTGTCCGGCTCGGGTAAATCGACCCTGATCCGGCACCTCAACCGCCTGATCGAGCCTACGGCGGGTGAGGTCTGGGTCGATGGTGAAAATATCCTAGAATACAACGAAAAACAGCTGCGCGACTTGCGTAAGTACAAAATGTCGATGGTATTTCAGAAATTCGCCCTGCTGCCGCACCGGACGGTGTTGCAAAATGCGGGTCTGGCCCCATCCGTCGAGGGCCAGAGCGAGAAGAAATACGCCGACGAGGCGCGCAAATGGCTCGACCGTGTAGGTTTGCACGGTCAAGGCGACCAGTATCCTCACCAGCTGTCAGGCGGCATGCAACAGCGCGTCGGCATCGCCCGCGCGCTCACCAGCAACTCCGATATCATGCTCATGGACGAGGCCTTCTCGGCGCTGGACCCGTTGATCCGCACCGACATGCAGGATCTGCTCAACGAGCTACAGGCAGAGCTGCATAAAACCGTAGTGTTCATCACCCACGATCTGGATGAGGCGCTGAAACTGGCCGATCATCTGGTGATCCTAAAGGACGGATTTGTCGTTCAGCAAGGCGAGCCGCAGCATATCCTGCTCAATCCTGCTGATCCCTATATCGAGGACTTCGTCAGCGACATCAACCGCGCCCGTGTTCTGCGGGTACGCTCTGTCATGGAGAAAACCCCCGACGCGGCAGGCACACGCGCTGGCGATATCGACCATGACGCCACACTGGAATCAGTCATCGCTTTGTCGGAAGGCGATACCGCCCTGAGCTACCGCGTCATGAAGGATGGCACGCCTGTCGGTACACTTGATATGCGTAAACTGGTCCGCGCGCTCGTCCCGTCAGAGCAGTCAAGCGATCCAGAAGGCGCGCGCCGCAGCGGTTGATTACTGGCGTGCTTCGAACAAAACTGTCCGGGCGACGAGATAAAAGTACACAGTCGCCCGGACCCACCACGTGCCCGTGCATCAGACAGACCCCATTATTGGCCCAGCCTTATTCAAGCAGGGAAAACTGAGCCTCCGTATCACCTCAGATATCGTATTGCTCGCGTGCAATCTCGCCCAGTCCAACCGCGTCAAGCTTGGCCAGAGGGGCCAGAAACGTCACCTGAATGACCCCCGGCGCGCGCCCGATTTCAATCGCGCCGTTGATTGTCGCACGGTTCCGGACCTCGGCCACGCTCATATCCAGCAATGTAGCCGCCCGCTCCAGACCATTTTCTATCGCTGCGTTCATGCCGGCCGCAGTCCCGATGACTGAGATCGGCGCTGTCGCTTCGATCTTCTGCACACCAAACTTTTCCGCAAGTTTCTGCGCTTTCGCCGTTTCAGCTGCCGAGAACGGTCGCGCCATGGGCGGAAGATCTTCGAGCAAGGGAAACAGGACCGGACCATCGATCGGCCAATCCTTCAAAACTGAAACTTGCAAGGTGACAGAACCTGCCACATCCATCGTGTGGCCCGCGATTTCACCGTCCCCCTGCCCTGCGTGCATGTCCCCCATGTAAATGCCACCACCGGCAACCTTGACCGGGCACACCAGAACCGCGCCCGCGCGGACAGCGTCAATGTCCATGTGGCCGTCTGTTTTGTGCGCAACGATCTGCGCGTGAGTAAGGCCATATGCGTGGGGAGCGTTTTCGAGAAACGCGCCGAAATCACCAGCGTTGTGGCTGTCTGGCATAGCGATCGAAGGACAGGTCCCAAGCTGTCCCATAAAGGGACGCATGCGCACCATAACACCGGGCATATCCGAGGGCGCGTAGGTCAGGATCGAATGTTGTCGCGAATTATCGGGAAGCGCCGCGTAATTTGCGGCGTCCTTTGCGATCGCGTCTGCCGCCGGTTTTGGCAACGTCAGACCGACGGTGCCGGTCGGATCAAAAGTGACGGTATACCCATGCACGATCTCGAACGGCGTGACGGCATTGCCGCATTTATCACATTGAACAGCGTTGGGCCCGATCCCTTCGATATGGGTCTCTGGCCAGACTTCATCACATGTGGGACAGCGCGCCGCGACATAGGGGTCGCCCAGACAAAACCCGTCGGGGGAGCTGTCATGGCCGGAGGATGTCGCCAATGAGGTAACCGTCACATCGCGAATATGGACCACCAGCGCGTCGCCCGGTGTTGCGCCATCGACATAGACGGGGCGGGTCACTTCGTGCCCGCCGCGCAGCCGCGGTGTGATCATCGGCCCCCAACAGCCCGGCGCGGTGTTGGCAATGATCGTCCCGCCATCGGCAAGCGGGCCAAGCATGGGCTCATCTGGATCAAGCACCGAGTTGGTGAATTCATTTACGACAATGCTGCGACGCAGCGGCGAGCGTTGATTGCCATCGGCCATGGTGGTTCCTTTTTCCGGTGAGATACAAAGTGGCCTGCACGTATGAACAACAGAGTGCTGCCTGTCATGATCACATGTCAAGAACCGCGTCGCGGGCGTTTTCCATTATGTCGGGTTTTGAATGGTCCAGCCGTTTAGCGCGCAACCTGAATAAGCTATCATCAGATTGATCCCTGCATCAAAGCCTGATCTATCGTGCGGGCCCGACCCCGGCATCAAGTATGAGATCCCGCCAGAAAGAACACTGTCATGTCCACGCACCTCAAGTCGATCGAACAACGCCTTTTGTGGCTGTCCCATTGGATGATCCATAATGCCAATCACATCCGCCCCAAGGTGGACGGGATCAAAGTTGGCGGGCATCAGGCAAGTTCTGCCTCGATGGTATCGATCATGACGGCGCTCTATTTTCAGGCGTTGCGGCCCGAAGATCGCGTGGCGGTCAAACCCCATGCCTCACCTATTTTTCATGCGATCCAATACCTGATGGGCAACCAGACGCAGGAGAAGATGGAAAACTTTCGCGGTTTCGGGGGCGTGCAGAGTTATCCGTCGCGGACCAAAGATATCGACGATGTGGACTTCTCGACAGGCTCTGTCGGCCTTGGCGTTGCGGTAACATCCTTTGCGTCGATTGTGCAGGATTACATTCAGGCGAAGTCATGGGGCGCTGACCAAAGAATGGGCCGTATGATCGCACTTGTCGGCGATGCGGAACTGGACGAGGGAAACATTTACGAGGCCCTGCAAGAGGGTTGGAAAAACGGTCTGCGCAATTGCTGGTGGATCATAGACTACAATCGCCAGTCCTTGGACGGGGTCGTACGGGAGGGTCTGTTCAAACGTGTCGAGCAGATATTCGACGCCTTCGGCTGGGATGTCGTGCGGGTCAAATACGGTCACTTACAGCGCGCGGCGTTCGAGGAGGCTGGAGGTGAAAAGTTGCGCCAGTGGATTGATGAGTGCCCAAACCAATTGTATTCCGCGCTGACCTTCATGGGCGGTGCCGTCTGGCGCAAACGTCTGATGGACGCGCTGGGGGATCAGGGCGATGTCACGGCATTGATTGAGCGGCGCAGCGACGCCGAGCTTGCCGCGCTGATGGAAAATCTGGGCGGCAATTGCGTGCAGACGATGGCCGACACCTTTGCCGCGATAGACCACGACCGCCCCGTTTGTTTTCTGGCCTATACGATTAAAGGCTGGGGCACGCCGATTGCGGGTCACAAGGACAACCACGGCGGGTTGATGAACAAAACGCAGATGGCCGAATGGCAGGACTTTATGGGCGTGCCGCAGGGCGAGGAATGGGAGAAGTTCGCCACGATTGCCGATCCGGCCGCGTTCGAGGCCGAACTGGCCAAGACGCCGTTCTTTGCCAAGGGCCCGCGACGGTACAGCGATGATGTCATTGACGTGCCCCCGATTGAACTCACCACCGATCGCGAAATCTCTACCCAGATGGCGTTCGGGAAAATTTTGGACAATTTGTCAAAGGGCGACAGCGCGTTGGCCCAGCGGATCGTGACCACCTCGCCTGACGTGACCGGCACGACCAATCTTGGTCCTTGGGTGAACCGCCGCAAGCTCTTCGCGCGCGACCAGCAGGAAGATACGTTCAAAACCGAAAACATCCCTTCCACCGCAAAATGGGAGTTTACCCCCGAAGGCCAGCACATCGAGCTTGGTATTGCGGAGATGAATCTGTTCTTGCTTTTAGCCGCCGCTGGCCTGTCGCATTCGGTGTTCGGCAAACGCCTGATCCCGATCGGCACCGTCTATGATCCCTTTGTGTCTCGTGGTCTGGATGCGTTGAATTATGCCTGCTATCAGGACGCGCGGTTTATGATCGTCGGCACACCATCCGGCGTGACCCTGTCGTATGAGGGCGGCGCACACCAATCCATCGCATCGCCGCTTATCGGCATGTCGCAAGACGGTCTCGCCGCGTTCGAGCCCGCCTTCGCAGATGAGTTGGCGGTGATCATGGAATGGTCCTTCAAGCATTTGCAAAAAGACGGCGAAAGCGACCCCGACGAGCGGACATGGTTGCGCGACGAGACGGGCGGCTCCGTCTATCTGCGCCTGACCACGAACCCGATCGAGCAACCCGGCAAACGTGGCGACGACGCCTTCCGGCAGGGTGCGATCGACGGCGCGTACTGGCTGCGTGAGCCGGGCACAAACTGTGAAGTGGTCATCGCCTACCAGGGCGCTGTCGCGCCAGAGGCCATCAAAGCGGCAGGCATGATCGGCCAGGGTCGCCGCGATATCGGCGTGCTTGCTGTCACTTCGGCAGATCGCCTGAACGCTGGCTGGACCGCTGCACAACGGGCGCGGGCGAACGGCACGAAAGATGCAGCGTCGCACATTGAAACCTTGCTGACAGATCTGCCCCGTAATTGCGTTCTGATCACCGTCATCGACGGCCACCCTGCCACGCTGGCATGGCTTGGCAGTGTGTGGGGGCACCGGACGATCTCCCACGGTGTCGAACACTTCGGTCAAACCGGCACCATCGCAGACCTGTACCGCCACTTCCGCATCGACGCCGAAGCCTTGGTGAGGTCCGCAAGCGAACTGTCCCATGGTCGTAAAATTCAGGCCAACAACGGGGGCGGGTCGCAGGGTTAATACGTCTGCATGAGGCTCAGACTGCTATTTATAATTGGCTGCCAGCTGTGAAACCGTGCATTTGACAGATCTTGCCATCTTTGAACCGCCGTACCAAATACCCCGGCACTTTCGTGATCACAAGATGAGCGGCGATCACGACAAGGTGGTCTTCAGATCGTCCGCCCGGCACCTTCCCAATAGGGGCTGCGCAGCCGTTGCTTGAATATCTTGCCGCTGTCTTCGCGTGGCAATGCATCGTGAAAGTCGATGATGCGCGGATGTTTGAAGCGGGCAAGTTTGCCCTCTAGAAAATCCATCACTTCGCTTGTGCTTGGGACCCACCCCTCGGCGGGCTCTATTGCGGCGACGATCTGCTCCCCGAATTCGGGATGCGGGGCGCCGAATACCGCGATGTCACGGACAAAAGGCGCGCGCATCAGCACAGCTTCGATTTCAGCAGGAAAGATGTTTGCGCCACCCGAGATGATCATGTCCTTCTTGCGGTCCGTGATGAACAGAAACCCGTCCTCATCCAGCCAACCCAGGTCTCCCACGGAGATATGGCCGTGCTTTTCTGCCGCTTTCCTGCCCTCGGCATCGTTGGAATAGTCGAACCCCCCGAAGGCCTCCATATATGCAAAGATCTCGCCCACTTCCCCGGCGGGCAGTTTGTTTCCGTCCGGATCAAGGATCAGAACGGTGCCGCCCATCTGCATCTGTCCCGCTGTCCCCGGTTTCGCCAGCGCATCGTGCGACGATACCATCGTCATGAAACCGATCTCGGTGGCGCCGTAGCTTTCCCAAAACACAGGGCCCCACCATTCGATCATCGCCACTTTCAGGTCGTGCGGCCAAGGCGATCCGGTCGAGACGCAGTATTCGACCGACGAAAGATCATAACGCGCCTTGACCTCTTCGGGCAGTTTTAACATCCGGCTCATCATTGTGGGAACAAGATAGACATGGGTGATCCGCTGTGCCTCGATGGTTGCCAGAAATGCTTCGGGATCAAATTTCGCCGCGACGAAGGTGGACACACCGGGGGTCACCACGGCGGCACTTGTCAGGGTCGAGGGGGCAGAATGATAGATCGGTGCAGCGGTGAAAAACCGTGATCCAGGTTTGAGGCGCATCATCTCGGCGCCAACGCGCGATATGACGACTTCGAAATCCACGCGCGGCCCAGACTCTGTGCGAACCACGCCCTTTGGCGCCCCCGTAGAGCCAGAGGTATAGCGCATGAGCGCGCGCATCATCTCGCGGTTCGCCAGTGGCGTCTGCGCCTGCGCGAGGCTGTGCCACTCGGGGGTACCCGGATCAGTCGCGGCGGCATCTGCGTCGATCCCGTATGCCGCGCACAGGGCCGGACCGGGCGTCACGCCGATGACCGTCCGCCCCGCCAGTGCCGGCCGCAGCGCGTCTATCAGATCGCGGTGAATGATCACAAATTGCGCACCGCTGTCCTCACAGATCGCCGCCACCTCATCCGCAGCGCCGTGCCAGTTCAATGCAACAAGGACCGTCCCCGACAGCGCAGCAGCGCGCATGATTTCGAGCTGTGTCAAATCGTTTCGCATGATGATGGCCACAGGAACATCCGCACCCGCACCCAAGCCGATCAGGGCGCTCGCTCCTTTCGCCGCCTGCACTTCGAACTCGTCGCGGGTGATCCGATGGTCGGAATCCGCTATCACTGCGTCAGACATATCATCTTTCCTCTTTTGACCTTCATTTAGCTTGGTACAGCAGCTCTGGCTGATCCGTCAAAAAGCGATTGCGCCATGGCTGCTGTGCGGACCTCGCCCACGCTGCGGCAACCGCGTTCGGCAACGCGGTGCGCTCAAAAGCCGAGCGCACCACGCCGCCTGGAGCAGTCGTCCGTTACTTTCCGTAGCTCGCCGGATCGACCGTCGAGATCACTTCGGTCCAGTAGAGCTGTGACAGACTCTCAAGGCTGTCGACATCCGTGACCAGACCATACCATTTCTCCAACAGGGGTTCGAAGTCAGCGGAGATTTCGGACGCGCGTTCGACATTGTACGTCTCTTCAAACAGGGTCGAGACGGTCTTGAGATCCTGCGCGACGAACTCTTCGATTGCGGCAACCAGCTCGGCGTCCGGCATGTGTATCGCGATCCCTTTGTCCCGTGCATGCTCGATCGCTTTGTCGTCATTCTCCCGCGCAATCCACGTGATGGCCGCCGTCATGGTCGCACCACCCCACAGCAATGCCTCGCGGCCGGCATCATCCAGTCCGTTCCAGCGGTCCAGATTGACGTTGGCCGATGAGATACCCGCGAATACGCCCCCCGGAACGCCGATTGTCACATCGGTGACGACCTCGTGCAGACTGTAATTTGTCATCTCTTGTGCGGAGAGCATGGCGCAGTCGATAATTCCCTGATCGAGTGCTTCATAGGCCTCGGATACCGGAATTCGGACACCCTGCGCGCCAAAATGTTCGGCAAACCGCACGAAACCGGCACCGCCCGCACGCAGCCGCTTGCCCTTGAGATCTTCGATGGTCGTGATTTTCGCATCTCTGCACAACAGGCTGTAGATCGGCGTCACGCCGCCGCCGGTGTAGACTTGGTTCTGGGCTTTGTATTCTGACAGGCACTCGGGGCAGTTGGTCATCGTGTATTCAAGCATGGCACCGGCAAAGGCCAGCGACTCGTCGCCTGTGGGGTCTTGAACCAGAGAGATCATAGGATTCATCTCGTGAAGAAACAGGTTCACGGAATAGTCGGCGGGATAATACGGCGGCAGAACAAAGCCTACGTCGGCCAATCCGTCGCGCACACCGGGGCTGGTTTCAGGCAGGCTCAGCAGTGACATCGGAAATCCGGTCACCTCAATGGCACCGCCCGAGCGTTCCGCGACAGCCGCGCTGTATTCATCGACCCCCAATCCCACGGCGGAAGCCTGCGGATAGCCGTAGGCAAAATTGAGCCGCTCTTGCGCGACTACCTGTCCTGCTATGGCCGCAGCTGCGAGTGTCGAGGCAAGTAATAGGCGTGTTTGATACGTCATGTGTATTCCTCCCGTTCTAATGTGACCAAACGCTGACGGTTATGCACCGAAAGTGCTCGTTTCAGCTTTTGTCGCTCGGATGATCACCGTAACAGGACTGCTTCATCTGTCAGCTTTGACGCGGTAACATACCAAGTAGTATGTTATCGTCGTGATTGGCCTGCGCTGTGTCAATAGGGTAAGGATGCCCTTCAAGCACGAAACCATCCCTTCGACATAAGGACGGTTTTCACTTCAGTGCGGGAAACAGTAATTTTAAGCGCAGCCTATTGGCCCCGAATGATCGCGCTATTCAACTTCCGCGTATGGCACCCCGCAACCTCTGAGGTGTCCCTAGTTTCCTAGACACCTGCCTCGTTCATTTTCCTTTGTTTGGTTTCATAGTCAACCGGCGACAGCATACCGTTGTTGGTGTGCTTGCGGGTCGGGTTGTAAAACATCTCGATGT